>JABAHR010002838.1_pt2 | contig 32546 bp, 47 predicted proteins | sample 7062101 | NCBI WGS metagenome assembly JABAHR01 (sample SAMN14534553, study PRJNA622989) | marine sediment metagenome | biome: marine biome [ENVO:00000428]; feature: marine pelagic biome [ENVO:01000023]; material: deep marine sediment [ENVO:00002113] | place: India: Gulf of Kutch | collected...
ACAACACTCTAGAGCAGGCCGCATAACATCAACTTGTCCAACACACTCAAAGGAATAGTCAACGCCTCCATCTGTCATATCAACAATAACGTTCTGTATAGGATCTGACAGTTTTGTGGGATTAATAAAATCCGTTGCTCCAAGCTGGCCTGCAATCTCAAACTTATCCTCGTTTATATCAATTGCTATTATTCGCTCTGCCTCAGCCATCACTGCTCCCTGGATTACTGAGAGCCCTATGCAGCCAAGTCCGAACACAGCAACGGTCGATCCGGGTTGAACCTTGGCCCTATTCAGAACTGCCCCAATACCTGTTGTAATACCACAGCCTAGAAGGCAGACCTTGTCTAGTGGGGCTTCTTTATTTACTACTGCCAAAGAGATTTCGGGAATAACAGAATATTCTGAAAAAGTAGACGTACCCATATAGTGGAATATTTCTTTACTGTCTCTAGAGAACCTTGTTGTACCGTCAGGCATAAGCCCCCTGCCCTGTGTGTCTCTTACGGCTTGGCATAAATTTGTCTTGCCAGATAGGCAATATTTACATTCCCTGCAATCTGGAATATATAAAGGAATCACATGGTCTCCTGGTTTTACCGTTGTAACCCCCGGGCCGACCTCCTCTACAATAGCTCCATCCCTCATGACCCAATATAACTGGGAACACCCCCTCAGGGCTATGCCTGAGAGTGCGTATGCATCTGTATGGCAGACTCCTGTTGCAACCATACGGCAGAGCACTTCGCCCTCGCCAGGGCCATCAAGCTCAACCTCTTCAATCACCAGATCACTCTTAGCTTCCCACGCAACTGCAGCTTAGTTTTCATTCTTGCTCCTCCTAATATTTCAGATTCAGTACCCGAATTAGTCAGTTTCCCTGAAAACAATTATCACATAAAACCACCGATAAAATCCAGTCTTTTTCCTATAAAAACCTCTTGACTCAGAACCCCAAAATATTCTATAATATTAATACGGAGGTAGTAATAATGGGAGTAAGTGATAGTCCACCATACAAAGCTTCCGCAACAAGTGAGGAAGCTCACATATAATGCTTAAAACAATTAGTGAGTTGGAACATAAACTCACATTATAAATAGCCAACGGGCTATTAAATAAAAAATGATAATAAACAAAGGGAGCCCATAATTAAAAGAGGCTCCCTTTCTTATATTTAGACCTATTTCTTATCTTTAATCTTCTTTCTTGAGCTTAAATATATAGATACCAGCAAGACCTATCCCAAGTGCAGTTAATGATCCAATTACAGACTCAGCAAACCTAAGGGCCGCATTTTCTACGGGACCAATATCTGTAACAATTGCCGAGATAATTACCACAACCGATATTGTGATGCTTGTAGTTTTAATATGATCTGGAATTCGAAGTATATGGCAAGTGAATACTCCGAGTGCTATCGCTATTGCAAATCCAACAACTGAGAATGTGAAGAAATAAAGATATGCACCAGCTATCAGACAACCTATAAAAGAAGCTTTTATCCTCATTCTTGAGGCGCTAATTGTAAGAGATTCCTTATCCGACATTACAAACACACCTGAGATCACCGACCACAGGCCCCCTACCTCAGCTGTGCCTGCATGAAACATAACTGTGAAGTAATAACCCAGTATATAAGATATGGCTGCAACCAGAAAATTCTCAATTACCGCCCTTGTGATGTGTGACTTTAGCACAGATCAGTTCCTTGGATTCAATAAGATGAAAAAGATTATACTTCATACTAGGAAAATTTAGTAGCTTATGGAATTAAGAAATTTTGTGGAGCGTATCTTCATCCATATGATAGGAAAAGTAGGTCTTTCTGAGCAGTTTTTCAAAAAAGTCTTGAGAATGAAGGGCTTCTTTTTTAGGATAAGCAAACATCACAACCAGGTGCTCGTCCTCACTTGCCCCAACCTGCTCAAAAATATAATCATACTCTTTCTCAGATATGCCGTATGAGATTCCATACTCAGGACGCTCATCGGAGGCGAAGAAACCAAAGTTATCAAGCTTCTCGGCAACAGTGTCACAGATTAGCCTTCCATATTTTTTTGTTTCGTCTCTGTCTTTTCGGAAAAGCCCTTTTAAAAGCGGATACTTCGAACAGTAAATTTGACCATTGTTGTTTTTTATTATCTTGCACTTGGTCTTGGGAAGCTCGATCAAATGAAGCGGTGCAGGGGACACCGGATACTCCATTAAGTCTTTTACAATAGGTTTCTCAGCCATTAGAACTGCCTCTAGTATTTAGAGTATAGAACTAATGGCCGAGATTCAATTATTAACTTTCGCTTTTTGATAAATATTCTTTGGCTTTATCTACCCTAGGTCTTGGGCTGTCAGCATTTGAGGCTAAAGTAACAAGCTCTTGATAATATTTAGTCGCAAGCTCCCCATTTCCAGTCAGCTCTGCTGCATATCCCGCTCCGTATAGAGCATAGAAACGGTTTGGTGAGATTTGAAGACTCTTCTGATAAGCAACAAGCGCTTTCTCAGGCTGTCCCATATCTATGAGCATATCCCCCAGCAAATCTCTTGCAGGAAGAACAGCACCAGGAGTAACAGGGTGTTTGTCGACGGAGTCTTCAATGTCTGCAGCCTGCTCCATCATTCCAAGTGCTTCTTTTTTATTACCCTTTGCATACTCAATCCATGCAGCCACTGATTTGCGCTGAGCATCAACTATTGTGCTCCAGTACTTGTCTGATGTAGCTTCATAGAGTTTATTCAACATCGCAAGGTCCTTCTGAGCAGCCTCAACATTGCCACTTCTTGCTGCTCCTATACCACGCGCAAAATAGGTGATTGCCTCATACTGTGGATAGTTGTCCCAAGGGAAACTCTCATGGGTTCTGGTCTTAAGCGAAGCCGCATCTTCCCAGTTCATGGTCTCTAGCACATGTCGTGACTGGGCTCCCGCTATTCCGTAGGCTGAGCCAAAGCTATCTTGATAATTAGTGATGTTATTTGCTTCCTCTAAAACTTGCATAGCTTTCTTATCCTGCCCCTTTTGCAAATAGGAATAGATCAAATAGTCCACAGCATGTATGTAATGCATAGAAATTGTATCTGGACCAGATTGTCTTTTTGCTGCGTCCGCTGAACGGATATTCCAATTTATAGTTTCAGGCCACATTCCTAGTCTTACAAATATGTGGCTTGGCATATGAAGCGCATGAGGAACGTCAGGGGCAATCTTATCATAGCCCTGTGCTACAGGAACGCCTTTTTCCGCAAGCACCGGATTGTCATAGGCGTGAATTGTGTAATGAAATCCTCCTGGGTGCTCAGGAGAAGTTTTGTGCAGCTCCTCCAGCATAGCGCCGGCTTCCTTTTGTTGTGAAAATGTTTTATCTGCTTTTGGTGCTGTCGCTAAGTGCGATAGCGCATAAAATGCAATTGCATCCTCATCATCAGGGTTTGCTTCCATCACGCTTTTCTGCCCTGCTTCCCAAAGTGCTATACGCTCTTTGTGTCCCTTTTCATGGTGGTCCACATAGAAAACTTCTATAGCGGCAACGTATGCCTGCTCTCTCTCTGTTGGTGGATTCATGGATTTAGCTTTATTTACAGCATCGAGTCCCTTATCGAGCTCGGTCTTACTTGCCGGAGCCCAAAGGGGATGAAGCTGAGTCATCGCTATACCCCAATATGCCATTGCACAGTCAGGGTCTTTCTCGGTAATTGCTACGAATACTGCTTCCGCCTGCTTATACATCATGTGATGCAGTAGTGCCACACCACGGTTAAAATCATCTGCCACATCTTCGCTACAAGATGTCTCAAATTCTACAATTCCAAGAGAGCCCTCAGCGCTCTTCGAATCTTTTGCTGCCTCTGCCGAGGCAAAATTAACAACTAACAACAAACTAAAAACAACCAATAAGATTCTTGATACAATCATCATGCACCTCCACTTACGCTTTTTATCAGTATTACCCCTTCCCCGGGTCCTCTAAGACGCCATTACTTATTATAATCTAAAATCGGATGGAATGTGTAGCAAAAAATTGAGTTATCAATATACAATAAGATTTCCTACCATACCCCTTTGTCCACCCCTTTGTTCATGAGAAGCCCCGAAGAACCCTTTTTTACTGCAGTAAAATGTATATGTTCCTGCAGTTTCTGGAGTAAAAGTAAAAGTAGAGTCCCTTCCGCCACGAACATCTTGGGTTATGCTAAGTCCCGAGCTTGAGTCTTCTATAGTAAAATCATGTGGAATAGTGGACGCAATACTTCTAAGAGTAATTTCTACAGGTTTTCCAGCATCAACAGTAATTGAATCTGGCTTGAATGAATAATTGTCTACAATAAATTCGACTTTTTGTATGTCCTCTGCATGAGAAAAAACCATCGGCAGTAAAATTACAAGAATTAAAATCGTTAATCTTTTCATAGAACCGCCTCTATCCAATTATTTATAAATAATCAGATAGAGGCTCTAAACATTTAGATTCATATTCGATCAAGACGCATATTGATTGTTATCAATATTAGTAGTAATAATTATATTATGGATGATATAGAGAAGTTGTCCGAAAAAATAGAAAGAGAGGCATTAATTAGTCTTCACCAACACTGCACACAAGAGGCTGCCGAGACACTCGGGCTTCGAATGGCTAAGATGGGCGATGCCGTATTGGCTGCAGCTGTTAGTGATCCAAGCGTGGTAATTAATAGAACGCTCGGGCTTGGAACTGAAAATGAAAATGGTGTCACTAAAGAACTCTTAGAGAAAATAGTTCATTTCTATGAAGATCTGGGCGTTAGTAAATATTTTATCCATATATATCCGGAAGAATTACCAGAAAACGGCAGTGAGATCCTTGATGCTCTTGGACTCCAGAAATCACGCGGGTGGATGAAGTTTAGCAGAGATCACTCTCCCGCACTTACCCCTCCAACAGATCTTGAAATTAGAGAAGCAACATCAGAACAGGAAGCACTTCACTTTGGCAAAATAGTAGCAATCGCATTCGGCATGACTGAAAATTCAGCACCTATGCTTGCGGGTCTTTTTAATGACCCAGGCTGGCATATTTTCGTGAGCTACGAAGGAGATTCCCCAGCAGGGGCTGGAGCTATGTATGTAAGCGGCCAGAGCGCTTGGATGGAATGGGGAGCAACAGATCCCAATTTCAGACGCCGCGGGAGTCAAGCCGCAATTATGGCAGCAAGAATACAAAAAGCCCTAGATCTTGGTTGCACTCATATGTTTACAGAGACAGGTGAGGCTGTAGAAGGTGACCCTCAGCATTCTTACAAAAATATCCTAAAAGCTGGGTTTAAGGAATCAGTGCTCAGAGAAAATTATTCTCCTAAGAGTTAATTAGGAAAGCACGTAGCTTGATCGCCATTAATCTCACACGCTAGTATCTCTTGTCCATCAACATCCCTTATGCTCATATCCCAAACACCATCGTCTTTGAGTTCAAGCAAAGCAAAGGCGAACTGGTCTAAGTTAAAGCCTTGGTTAACTGTATCACCACCAACTTCTAGGCCAGGGAATGGGGTTGTTACAGGGGAGTCAAGCTCAGTACCACTCATTCCTATTATAAGCTGAGGTTGTCGGTTGCCTACAAAATTAAGAAGTTCAAAGAAATGTATGTGACCTGATAGAACTAGATTGATACCTCCGCCTAGCTCATTATCACTTGCTGCCATAAGAGTGTCATTAATCATAAAAAGCTCTCCAGAGCTCTCACCAATTCCCCAGATCGGATGGTGAGTAACAAACCATGCATTATCGCCCGAGGCAGCTTCTAATGCATCAATCTGTAATGCATAAACATCTACTTGATCAGATGGGGCGCTGTTGTCTTTTGCAGCAGAAGAATCGAGCATTAAGAGATTAAGAGATCCTATATCTACAGCATATGGCGGAGTAAACTCCTCACATTCCTCAAAAGGTGTGTTAGGGTCTAGAAATACAAACCAGCCCTTGCCAGCACGTCCGCACTCTTCGTGATTACCCCTGGTAAAAGCCCAAGGAGCTTTTCTTAATAATCTATTGGCCGGGGTAAAGAAATCTGCGTCCCACGTGGCATAGTTATCTCCAAACGGTGAGCCCTCACATCCAGTATCCCCTTGTGGGCAGGCATCCTCTCTATATAGATAATCCCCTACATGAATAACAAGGTCCGGATTAAAAGACGCAGCCCTATCCGCTATCCGCTTAAAAGGCCATTGCTCCGGGTCATTACATGACTGAGGTGGATCACCAGTCTCTAGTCTGCATCCTGTATCACCCAACAACACAATCCTCTTTGGATTCTCCACTGGGAGCTTAAGAAATTTTCCTTTAATTGATGCCTTGTTGGTTCCTGGTGGAATATTAATTTCACACACCAATACTGGGAAATCATTATCAGGTGAGTGGCGTACTTGCATTTTTACTGCTTCACCGTTTAAGACTATATCTGGACATGTATTTCTTGATGTGATTATTCTTGCAATAGTAGTACCGTTTGGCCCATACGATACCCAGGAAGATAATACTTCATTCTTTGCAGAATCATCACAAGTAACTAGTACAAAAATTAAGATTGGCAAAACAAGTGCTATTAGGTATAACCGATATTTTTTCATTGTGTCTATTATAATACAATTCACCTAAAATGATATTGCTCCCTTTTTATTTCTGAGTTTAGTTGCAATCAACGGCTGTTGCTCTTTGAGCACAACCACTTGGGTCTGAGCCCATAGCGCATAAGGTCGACAAATATGTGCAATGATCGTGGTTCTCTCCAATTGCAGTCTTATTTGCGAGGCCGTATATACCAAGCTCTGCCGCTATTGTAACAACGCTACAGTCTGCATCAGCAAAATCGGGAAGCGCAGGAAGCTGTGTGCCAAAAGTTATTGTCTCCTCATTGTTTACATGAAAGTATGAGAAATTAGTACAATCAAGCCTAAGCGGCGGAAGCTTTGGAACAAGGTCATTTGTATTAACGACCCTGAAACTTATTCTGTTATTTGATTCAATTGATTCATAGGTGCTTACAAAATCACTATCGCCAACTGCTGGACCAGCAAAATTATACATAGTCACATTATCAATGTTCGCAAGATTCTCAGACATATCAGGAAATGCAACGACTGCAACCGCAGCGCCAAGACTATGTCCTGTGATAAAGAGATTATCAAAGTTCCCAGTCATGGTGAGCTCATTTAGTTTGTTCATAATCGTGCTTTGAATTGGGTTAGTATTGTCTCCCTGATATGCAGCTATGAATCCAAGAGATGCTTTTCCACCATTTGGAACAAAATTATATGGAATCTGAAACGCCGCAACATCCGCAATCTCATCCGACAATGTTTCAGTGCCTCTAAAAGAAAGATAGATGTTATCACCCATTGTTGCAATAAATGCAAACGGGATAACAGTATCATCATCCATACAGGCCTCATCTGTTTTGCTTTCGGATTCAAATATTACTTCCTCAAGTGTATATGGTGCAGGCACAGTAATAGCGCTCTTTCCGCCATTAATACACTGAACCCTCTGTTGATACGCAACCGCAGATAGCTCCATCAGTTCAATTGCGAGATCAATCGCATATTGTGGCACTCCGTGCTCCGGGTCACCTATTTCCCCATCGTCATTGCCTCCCCCATTGTTGTTATTACATCCACCAGCAATTCCAAAAGAAATTAAAACAAGAAAAATTACTAACAGTAAACTAGTACGTCTCATATTTTTTCCCTCCAAGTCAATCAATGTTTTTAAATTTTATATTAAGGATTTGTGTTACCGTCATCACAACCTATTGCTCTCTGCGAGCAGGTTTCCGGGCTAGATCCCTGAGCGCATATTGTATTGAAATATGTACACATGCTGTGATTCTCTAAAATACCATTCATGTTTGTTAGCCCGTAATTCAAGAGATCATTGCCGATTGCAAGTAGATCACAATCCGCAGCAACAAAATTAGGAAGCTCAGGAAGCTGCACACCAAAAGTTATCTCATGCTCATTGTCTACATGAAAGTAAGAGAACAATGTGCAGTCAAGCCCAAGAGGTGGTAGCATAGGAACAAGATCGTTTGTATTTACTATACGGATGCTGACTCTATTTACAGCGTACTCGCCTTCATATGCGCTAACCCAGTCGCTATCACCTACTGCTGGGCCTGCAAAGTTATACATCGTTACATTATCTATGTCCCCAAGGTTCTGAGACATATCCGGGAAAGTCAAGAATGCAAGTGCAGCCCCGAGGCTGTGCCCTGTTATATAGAGGTTATCAAAATTCCCTTTCATAGTCAGCTCATCGAGCTTGCTCAGAATCGTGCTTTCAATAGGTTTATCATCTGTACCCTGATAAGTTGTCTGGAAACCAATAGATACATTCCCAGCGCTAGGGATAAACATATAAGGCTGCTGAAGTGCAGCCAGGTCGCTTATAGCATCAGCGAAGTTGGCCGTCCCCCTAAACAAAAGGTAGATGTTGCGATCCTGGGTTGCTATAAAAGCTATTGGAATTACATCATCATCGCCCATACAAGTGCTATTAAAGAAACTAGACACACCTTCAAATATCACTTCCTCAAGATTGTATCCATCGGGAACAGTAATCGCTTCCTTACCACCATTAATACATTGAATAATACATTGAATCCTCTGCTCGTATGCAACAAGAGCAAGCTCTCCAAGATCAATCGCAAGCTCTATATTAGGCTCAGGAGCCTCAGGTGCAGGTGCCCCTATTCCTCCACCATCGTCACCGTTATTATTTCCACCACCATTGTTGTTATTGCATCCACCTGCGACACCGAAAGAAACCACTATTAGTAGAAGTAATGCGAGTAAGCTAGTCCCTCTCATTTAAACCCTCCTAAATATTTGCTTGATTAATATTATAGCTAAAGTTTAAGAATGAACTAAAAAAGTCCATAAAGAATTCCCACAAGCCCGCCCCCGGCGATGAGCCATGTGGAGTTGAGTCGTAGATAAAATAGAGCGCCGACTGATGCCAGAGCTATTATTACAGTGAGAGGGTCAATAAGTGAGACTCTTGCAATCTGAATCGTTACTGCGGCCATAAGCCCAAGCGCTGCTGCATTCACCCCATCCAGAGCCCCCCCAGCTAGAACAGACTTTCTAATCCATGGAACTGCCCTATTCACAAATGGGACCAAAAAGAATGAAGGAAGAAAAATTGCTATCGTTGCGAGTATCGCGCCTTCCAATCCGGAGACTAAATATCCAACTGCTGCAGCCGTAGTGAGAAGCGGCCCAGGCGTCACCTGCCCTATTGCCACAACATCAATTAACTGCTGGGTTGTGATCCAACCAAGAGTGTTTACAAAATCCGCCTCAAGAAAAGCAAGCAATACATACCCACTTCCGTAAAGCACTGCTCCTATTTTTAGAAAAGTTAATGCAAGGGTAGACAATGTTACCTCAGCTGCAGTTATTGCCGCTATGTTAATTCCTAGAATTGGAGCAACTGTGCTAAACATCCTTGAGACCCCAATACCTCTGTAATTATTTGCAATCATTACAATAATTCCACCCAAAACTATTAGAAGAATCTCATTTAGCCCAAAAAAATAGCCGACAATAACCCCTACACCCACAACACTTGTCAGAACCCCCTTTACAGCTTTGCTGCCTAACACATATAGTGCTTGCAGCACTATTGCTATCACCACAGGCTTTATCCCATAAAATAATGATTCTGCGTAATTGGTCGTACCGTATTCAACATAGAGCCAGGTCAGGATTATTACAAAGATTGTTGAGGGGATAATAAAACACCCTCCCGACACAAGCATTCCCCAAATCCCCGCTCGGCTGTAGCCCATGTGGATTGCCATCTGTGTTGAGTTTGGTCCGGGGATCAGATTCGTTGCACCCATCAGATCAAGGAACTGCTGCTCATCCAGCCACTTTCTACGTGTCACAACTTCATCATGCATCATTGCTATATGCGCTGGCGGGCCTCCAAATGCAGTTATCCCCAGCCTTAGGAAAAGTGAGGCAAGTTCCTTGAACTTATTAGAGCTGCTTTCTGATGCTAAAGTCATATCCCATCAAAGTTACTGGAAAACAAACTGACAGACAATATTAAAACTGCTATATTAATACCAAATTCATATTGATGGAGAGCCCGGATGAGTAAAGATCAAATTTATAAAGGAAGCTGTTTCTGTGGAGCTGTAGAGTTGGAAGTCAGTGGGGAACCTCTTATGATGGGTTACTGCCACTGTAGTGACTGCAGACACTGGGGTGCTTCTCCAATTAATGCATATACTCTATGGAAACCGGATGCTGTAAAAATTACTAAAGGTGAAGAAAAAATTATCAGTTACAACAAGACTGACAAAAGTGATCGAAAGTCTTGTAACGTTTGCGGGGGACATATCTATACTTTCTTTAACCCCTTAGGGATATTTGATATTTACGCAGCAATAATCCCCGATCTCGAATTTAAACCCGACAGGCATGTCTTTTATGGTGAGTCAATTCTTCCGATAAAAGACGGGCTACCCAAATACAAAGATCTGCCCTCACAAGCTGGCGGCAGCGGTGAAATGATTCCTGAATAGTCAGCACTAGTTGTCCATCGCCCATCATATTAGAAATACTATGCAGAGATAGGGGCATCTCTTAATCAGTCCTGCACAGCAGTTATTAGTCTTTTTAATGATATAAAACACCGGAAGGAAAAAGGGAACCTGGATTTAGATGGCCAAGTTCCCCATTAATATTTATCAAGTTTTCAGACAGAAGTTAGACTGAAGCCATTCCTCTTATTGCAATGAAACCCACTACTCCCAAAATTCCTGTCGTTGCTATTAGACCCCACTCACTCATTATATGAACATCTCTTGTAACATGCCCATTCTAAGAGCTATGGTACATGCCCTCAACGATGACACATCGCCATCAACAGTAAGATTCCTCTCTTCTGTAGAACCTGCAGTGTCAAACGATTCTGAGCGACCTTGTATTGCAACAAAAGCGAAAGTATTGAAGGCATTTGCAAAGAAATTCCCACTAACATTAGGACCCGGATTAAAGTTAGTAGAAGTAATTGGAGATCCTATGGATGGTACATTTGCGGTGTATGCCCATATGAATACAACTTCAGATCCTGCCTCGGTATTTATTGAAGGTGCGGTAGGAAACTGACTGGACCCTGATTCGCAGTCTATGTCAATAATTGGGTCTTGATCAACCTGTGCATATCTGAATGATCCTGCTGCAAATACAAAAGTGCTTTGAGGTCCCCAATTGCAAGTGATATTGGATGAGTTTGGGTTATTTGTGCAACTCCTTAAAAGAACAATAAAAATTAAAGTATTTTAATAACCAAAACCCTGGGTGATTACTACAATCACCCCGGGTTTTTTATATATTGCGAATGTAAAGGGAAAACTCTTCAAGTCTTTCTATCTGCACTTTATTAGGTCTAACAAAAGAGCGTCTTCTTTTTATATAAGTCCAGGCTTCTTCAACTGTCTCACCTTGGCTTACAAAATATGCAGCAGCCATAGTAGCACTTCTACCCAATCCTTCCCAACAGTGGATGTAAACCTTACCGCCCTGCTCTATTTGATCTGAGATAAATTCGACACCTTGATACAAATGCTCTATTGTTGGGGCTTCGTTATCATCAGTTGGCAATAGAAGAAGATGTATTTGTAGAAGATCTTCATGAAGGGCGTAATGGTACTCACTACGCATATTTATAACGCCCGTGATTCCATATTTCATAAGTTTTGAGAACCCTGTGCGCCGGGGCTGACCACCTATCCATATTTGATCATCGATCAGGCTGTATCGCTTTACAGGAGCTCCAGTAAGCCAGCGGTAAATCTTATCAAAACCCGCCACAGTGCCCCGATAAAACCCCTGATGCCTGAAGTGATCAAATAATCTTTTTATTTCTGTAAGATTTGTCATTTCTTAATCAAAAAACCCTCTTAGTTTTGGAATAAGAACTCTCAGACCATTGTGTTTGATCGTAATCTTAAGTGGTAATTCAGAACCCAGATCCTCCCCGTCTCTAGCTGCCAACTGATTTGATATGGAAGTCACTATAACCTCGCTTGCCTGTCGATGAAACATAGAATAGCACGGTCTATCTCCGTGAGCTTCAACATTTGAAAACACTCCCTTTAAAGCATGATATGAAAGCGATAGCGCAGACCATAGGCTAGCTTCTCTAACAACCACAACATCAAGTTTGCCGTCTGATATATCAATATCGGGAAGTAGTTTTACTCTCGGAAGTCCAAGATTCCCCGAGTTACAGATAATACAGGTCACACCTTTTAATCTAATCCTCTTTCCGTCAATGACAAGGTGATAATGTGCCACCTTCATCCTACTGCTCAACCTGAGCGCGGTCCAAATGTATGCCCAGAAACCATACTTATCTTTTTCTTCTCTATCCGCCATTACCGTCATAGCTGCCTCGAGTCCAATCCCCAGTCTGAGCAAAAAATGCTTACTGCCAACACACCCTACGTCAATTTCCTTAATATAAGATTCTCCACTTAACAAATTATGTATTGCTTGCATCTTATCATTTGAGATCTCAAGCTCATTTGCAAATACATTTGCCGTCCCTCCAGGAATAACGGCTAGCGAAACACCCGTGTCAATTAAACCTTCAGATACTTCTAGCATTGTTCCATCTCCACCGAACGCCACTACAAGATCGGCTCCATCACTTACTGCACCTTCAGCTATCTTGCGGGCACTAACGTCAGGCTTGGTCTCGTGTGCTGTGAGCCTATCGCCAAGCACCTCAAACATAGCACGTATTTCTGAAACTGGCACAACACCCTGTCCTGCGACCGGATTAATAATAAGATGTATATTCTTAAAATCACCTAATATTTCTTTACTCATGATTATAAATAAATGATACAGAGCCCTGATAGATATGTCTAAATTATTTTGATTTCACCTTAGACAGGATAATATGTCTAGAACGCCGGATATACAAAACAATTGCTAGTTACGTACTAAATGACATATGGAAGCTATATTCTCATAATAATATATTCAACATTTTTTGCTGCGGCTTTTATTATAGGGGGTAACAGGGCTTGGGTTTGTAAGCACTCCTATTCCGGTAATTGCAATGTTTATTAAGCTAGAAGAAGCAATACCAATAGTTGTACTGCCCTCGCGGGAGACTCAAACAAAGTGTGAGAAGATTTTGGCTTCTATATTTAAGCGCATTTCCTGGTATGTACGCTGGAGTTATGCTGCTTAATGCAGTTGGAAACTATACCGCAAAGTTAGTTCTCGGCATAATATCAATAGCCTACTCTATCCTTATACTCTTAAGGGTCGAAATCTCGATCCCGGAGGAAAAAGAAAAAGCGCTTTCAATACCAGTTGGGCTTACAAATGGTTTTCTAAACGGGCTCACAGGAACTCAATTGATCCCCATGCTGCCATATCTTCTATCGCTCAGGCTTTATATAAATGGGTTAATAAATGCGATAAACCTTGGGTTTACACTATCAATAACAGTGCTTCTTATAATATTTAGCAAATTCAATATGCTAACAATGAAAGTTATTGAAATTTCAATCGTTGGCATCATACCTGTTACTGCCGGCATTTACCTTGGCAGCAAACTTCGTCATTTGATTTCTCAGGAAAGATTTAAAATAGCAGTACTATTAATCCTTATAATGATAGGTGTAAACTTAATAGTGAATGCCTAGAATTCAGCAAATGTTTTCCCACGATATTCTTACAACTATTTACACGGACCTGTATGCTTTCCAGTTGATACTGTGGTAACTGAGAACTCCTGGTTTTGATAAGAGCCGACCATTTTATACTTAGAACTTACATTTTTACCATCAGCGCTAATCTCTGCTGTTCCCGACATTGTAGGCATAGCTTGAGATCCAGAACACTTCATATCAAAAGTTAGTTTGTTGCCATTCTTTTTAATATTGCTAGCGGTACATGCTTCTTCATCAGGAATAAAATCTTTGACACCAAACTTATTTTTATCCATACAATCTATATCATTATCAACCTGACCATTTGGGTTAAAGTTTGAAGTAGTCTTAGTAGTTATACTGTAACTACCAGGAATCACATCAATAGTTTTATCTGAAGCTAGTGAGTCTAAGGACGGAACTAAGAGAAATACTGAAAGTGCAAGAGCAAATTTATACATATGAATCTCTCCTTTTCATGTTAGGGAATTTACAATTCAGACATTGGAACAAATTATAGTTAATGAAAATGGTAATACAATAAGGTTTTTCTATAAAAAGGTTTTTCTACAAAAATAAGCCGAGACAGGTACAAGGAGAAACTTGCCTCGGCTTTAAATTAGAATAAGTCTTGAAAAAGTCAAATTTGACCTACTTTTTATGAACTAAAAGATAAATAAACTTTACTAGTGAAATAGGATAGTTCCCCACCTATCAATATATTAATTCACCCAGACTTTTCATCCAATTATTCAATTGTACTACAACTGTTATTACTGTGTCAACCCACACTTTTTTAATTTATAAAAAAAAGCATTTAACCTTCTGATATTATTATATAATTACTACTTCGTTCTTATCTAAATATATTGTTTATAAAAAACAACTTAGCAAAAACAGTGTGTTATATAACACAGTTTGATTTGAAAACTGACCTAGGCCTATTCTGAGAATTCTGGCTCTTGCAAACAATCCCCAATCCACTCACCAGTTCCACTAGACTCAACAATAAGCTCCTTACCCTGATAAGTACCCTCAAGTTTGATTTGACTCGATATCATATTTCCTTTAGTGCTATACTCTGCATAACCCTTTAATGTAGATTTTTTACCCGTTTCACTGCATACGAAATCAAAACTGGTTTCGTTCTGAGCAGTTTTCATATTTTGAATTTTACAATTCTCTTTGCTTGGAAGAATTGATTCTGGATCTAGATCGGGATTAGTAATGCATTCCTCTGTAATTCTAGTAACTGGAGCACTATCGAAATTGGTTTTCGTGGTTTTGGATAATTTATATTTACCAAGCTTAACTGACAACTCCCCCTCAGCATATAGAGACTCCGTCATAAATAAATAGAAAGCAACAAGAATAAGTGTTACCAGAATATTAAAATTTGCCATATAACGCACCTACCAAAAATAAGTATAACCTAAATTATGTTATTCCTATAAAAAATTAATCGATGTGGGAAAAATCTGCTAGAACTATTGCTAACGTTGATAAAAACCTTGTATGATTAACTATGCGGCAATTAATTTTTATAGTCACTCTTTTAATAACTGTTGGATGCCAGCACTCAAACAAGGATGCTACAATTGCCGAGAAAGCTGGTTTGATTTCTGGATCTGAAAACCCGATTATAAAAGAATGCCCCAGTGGCAAAGCCTACATATATACCGAACATGAAATCCATGTTGAACCATCCCCAGAGGCACAAGGCATGAATATATTTATTTATGCCCCAAGTGTTTCTGGTGGCAACCCCTGCGGTTTAGACAGGAAAACCGCAGGTAACATCATTAGTACTGGGGAGACAGAGGGTAATAATTTCTTTGGAGGCATTTATAAGAACTATATATTTATTGATCAGGGCACAGGGCCTGATAGAAGAATATTGTCGGTCTATAGTTTGACTTCCAAGAGGCTTGTCTTGTATACGGAATACTCTGATCCAGATTTAAAAGATAGCATTCTTACTTATTATAAGACTCTCGTTCCGGATCCTGGAGTAATCGACAATATACCCTGCCCAGATGCCAAAGATTGGAAAGATAAAGGACTAACAGTGCTCTATGAACAAAAAGAAAATTTCGATTTAAAGACAGAATCAAGAACGCCAATCCGCGAGTACCGATGCAGGGCAGGTCAATAGGGAGTTTATGCTGTGGAAAAAAATTAATAAAAAAAATTGCAAAATACCCATATTATGTAGTAAAATAAGAGCTCAAGGAGGAAGTACCATGACAAAAAGTGAGTTGATTGGGCAAATAGCCGCAAACGCAGGGATTAGTAAGAGTGATGCTGATAAAGCTTATGATGCAATTATCAGCGCAATTAAAAGTGGATTGAAGAGCGACGGAAGTGTACCTCTTACAGGTCTTGGCACTTTTAAAGTTACCCACAGAGCTGCACGTATGGGAAGAAACCCTTCTACGGGCCAAAGTATCCAGATACCTGCAAAAAACGTTCTCAAGTTCAAAGCCTCCAAGGGCGTTGAATCAGAGATCGCCTAAGCCGGTAGATATTTTTATTTAAACATTATTAGTTAACCCATAATTAAGTACAGTAGAGTTTCGTTTTTAACCTGTCGTTAAGAAGGATTTTTATTGTTTTGTCTTCTGATGAGGCTTACTACTCAAATAGAGCCCCTTGATACGTGTTAGTCTGTCTGTATTCTTTTTAACCATGCAGAAAATTCTATTCATATTATCAATAACATTCTTATTCGTAATAACTAAAGCCCTTGCACATGCTGAGACAAAATTCATTCCAGGCACGGATAAAGCTAAAACAAAGACCTGCGATGATTCAGGCACAGTATATGAATATGATAATTATATAATCTACACCCAACCCTCTGGCGATTTTGGCGGGGTGAATATTTTTATCTTTGCCCCAATCTCAAAAGAAGACTTATGCGAACTTATCCCAAGGCTTGCCCACTATTCAGTGGGTGTAGGAGAGTTTGGTGGAGTAAACAAATTTGTTGGTAAATATGACAACTTGATATTCTTAGACCAATGGACTGGGCGCAACTTTAAAAGACTTCTTGCAATCAATATTAATAATAAGAGCCTGGTTTTTCTTGATACATATGCTGAGCCCAAAATTGAAGGGGGCGAGTTAAATTATTTCAGAACACTTAAATCCAAGAGAAAATCAGTAAGGGATAAAATCCCCTGCCCTGATGCCGCAGATTGGGAGTCTCAAGGCAAACAGGTTCTATATGTAGAAAAAATGAGCGTTAATCTTAAGACAATGAAAAAAGTATCATCTGGTGAAGTCTCTTGTATGCCCACAGAGCCAATTGCAACAACCAAGCCAAGAATCTATCATTAAAATAAACCAAGCATTTATCTAAAAAGTACAATCGATGGCGGAACCTTGTTTTTTACTGGCTCTAAAGTCATTAAATATTCATAAACTGATAGAAGTTCTTCATCGCTGAGCTCACCAAGCTCACGCCAAGGCATTGGGTATTTAAGTCTGCGCTCTATTCCACGATGCCTTCCTTGCCTGATGGTCTCCACAAACTCAGCTTCGGTCCAGGTACCAATCCCTGTTTCATCGTCAGGGGTCAAATTTGCAGAAAAGACAACAAGGTTGTCAGTAGCCCATACTGTTGAATCCAGATTATCCAAAAATTCCATCCATTCTGGAGATGTCAGCACCATATCTGGCACAGTAGGAATCGGCTCGTCAGCTGGGTGACCTGACATATATCTTTTAGGATCTGGCATGGCCTTGCCATCTGGCCCTTTTATTTGTGGGGAGTGACAGAAACTACAATTCCAACCTTCCACGATAGCCTGACCTATTTCCATACGCTCTTGACTATAGGCAATTTCCTGGGCTGGTTTGTTACTACAGCCAACAGTGATAAGTGAAAAAACTACTAAGGAAATAATAGCCACCATCGAGTAAGAATTTCTCATAACCAACCACCTCCTGCAGGTTGTTACTAACTATCACATATTTTGGTATCGTGTTCTAAAATTAATATAGTAACCGTTTTCTCATATACAACCTATGATCTGAATCTACGCAGAATGTTTCGTAATAGAAAAATATTTCTAATCCTCAAGGATATCTGTCTGTTTAATGTGCCTAACATCTTTGTTTGTAAGATTATAAAACATCGCTAGATGGTCGATCGTCTCAGTACTGTATTTTATAGAAAATAAGTCTTCTATCTCAAGATTATAAAGAAATGCAAGTTTTGAAGCGTTGGTCCGCTCTATTTTCTTTGGAAGGTTAGGAACGTTTGCGGCAAGAGGTTCTTTTGCTCTAAATCGTCTCTCAACATGCCGCATTAGTCTCATTAGTGCTTCGTAATTTGTTTCCCCATCCACAATACGAATACTCCACAAGGTACCGTTCTTCGCGCTCTCGGTAAATGAAAGCCCAAAAACACAGAAATCTGATTCCTGATCAGCTTCATCTGAACACTCTGAACCTTCAACACGCATCATGTAGCACACTTTAGCATTGCTAACTGAACTCTTATAATCACAAAGTTTATAACTCTTATGATTATCGCTATCTATTGATGCATTCAGATCTTCATTCTCTGATATACTGGGCTCTACTCCATTTCCATAAGTAACCGGAGTTTCATGCAAAACTCTTTCTCGCTTTTTACTAGACTCTTCAAATGGCTTTGGATTGTTTTTACATCCAAGGTCATGAGTGCCTTGTGAATAAATAAGCTCAGTGCCACATATAGGGCATAGTAAGTGATCGAATTCTTCTGCCATTTTGGTCTCCTTTGCAATTTGATTTTGTTGTACATATTTCCTCCTACAGGAAACCAGGGCAATTTGCCCGCTTCTCTAAAAAAAACAATCTTGTACTATCTTTTTCTACCTCCTTATATATTTAGTACTAGTTTCTTTAAACTTCTTCCATCTTTTAAATACAATCCTGCTATTAAGAGGATTTATTTGCTCTCTTAAGAGTTAAAGATGAAATATGTAATGGAGTGATAAGGAATACTAGCCCAAGATCTATAGTTACAATTTAGCCTTAGTGGCCACTTGCCTTTTCTGACTTATTATCCCACGGCAAATTGATCTCTTTAGGTTTTGAACTGGAAGATCCGGTTGCAGCTTTTTCAAAATTTACCACAGGAACATTGAACTTTCTTCCCCCTTCCTTTTTTGGAAAGTGCAGAATCAAATCCCTGTCATACTTCTTATTGCGGGCGTGGTAAATTTCATACCTCTCGTCCTCAAAGAGTAGTCCGATTATCCTAAAAGTAATCCCCAAACGCTCATGATAGTAACTTGCTCTCATTTCTTCCTCTTTACTTCTAATCTTCCTCAAAATGCCTTAGGCAATGAAAGTATAGTGTAGCTCACTTATTATACCCCATTATCACTAAAAAATCTCGTATTTTGTTAACATATTAACTATTTCCTACTAAATACTTATCAATACCAATAAACAATCTATTAAGAATTTCGATATGAGCCATGCAACTTATCCAAATTCATTAATAATTCTCTTTCCTTATCATTAAGAGTATCAACCCTATAATTAGCAATAGATCCTTCGATTATGTTCATCATATCATCAAAAGCAAATAATTTGCTTTTCTCTTCCAGTGTTTCCTTATTATCCTTATAATGGTTGCTATAATCAATTAATCTTTTATCAATCATATCCCCTCATACAATTATAAATTTTGAAAATAACCTTTCTCCTTATTCCGCTTCTGGATTTCCAAGAGAAGTGCATTTGCACCTGGAATATCTCGAGCTTCATTAATTTTATTGGATTTAACACGTTCTCTCAGCATTTTCAACTTCTCTTGTGAAACAGGAACATAATCAGGTGGCATAACAGTGGGATTTGAGTATTTAGGCTTCTCATTGAATTTTTCATAACTACTCTTCATACGCCGCCAATCATATGCAACTTCCCGCCCGCGGCTAATACAGCAATACTCGTCATTGCCATAGATACCAAAACAGGCTTTGAAATACTTATACATAACAGAAAACCCTTCTTCAGAATCATCAAATTCAGAGCGCCAGAAGTTAAAACTCTGTCTATAAAAGAGTGAGTCTTTTGCACAAACATTAGTTATAAATTTTTGAGAGTATTTACAACGACGAAGATATGCCTTGCACTGTTCCCAAAAATTATCAAAAGCATTGTTCAAATAAACCCTATGCTGAGCCCGTTTTAGGATATAGTAGATGTATCTAAACCCCTCTAGAAATCTCTGGAGTGTGCGCTGTGATTTTCTTTCAGGAAAGAACTGCCTTTCCCCAGGATTAATATAATCAGCTTTGGAGTCTATATTTTCATAAAGAGCAAATAAAGCTTTCATCGTCCCTTGAGGGTTTTTTGTATTTTCTTCGCTCTTTAAAAACTGAAGACACTCATCCAGAAGCCTCTTGTTTCTAGCCCGACCTTTGGGATTTATCTCTCTGTACCCCCCTTCCATAGCTTTCTTGAAAGTTTCGCTGTACATCTCGCTGCTCAATTTCTTTGAGCTCTGTGTAGATCTTTTCGATTTGTTCTGAAGCATTTTTTTTCTCCTTTTCTCTTTCTGAGAATAAAACCTCTACATTGTGGCAACTGCCTTCCTTTTCATACTTTTCTTCTCCGTAAATTCTTTCTATACACCTGAGTTGGTAATCAACCGCTTGGGCCTGATTTGCAAGCATGCAGATATCAGGAGGCTTGTGAAGCCACCCGAATACACCACCACTTAGCTGTGAATCAAGCATAAAACGAGCTCCTTCTGTTGCACGCCTGAAAATATCTTCAGCCGACAGTTCCGGGTTAAGCTGAGAGAGTCTCCTAAAATAAGTCTCCGCCGATTTATACTCTCTTCCCCCAGTCAGTACCGGCTGCCTTGAGGCCTCTTCATACATCTCGGAGAATATGTCGTTGTACCACCTGGTCGAGCAATACTCATTTGTCCATTTTTTATTCATATTCCGGCACATACTCCTTTCATGCTCTTCATATTCCAAACAATATTGTTTAAGTTCATGTTGCATGTCTTACTCTCTCCAGCGCTTGAGCGCCCTTATGAACTCACGCTCAAGCAGAATCGCATCCCTCATAAGGTCCTCTGGACCAAGCGCTCTTCCACTATAATTCTCGGATATGATCTTAAGGAGCTCCATTAATCTTTGCTCCCTGTCTTCTTCCCATGTGGACTCATTCTTTCGCTGACCATTGTTGAGAGGTAGTCCGTTTTTAATAGGCTCCTCACGACCCAGCACATTTATAGACTGGACCCATGTGCCTGTACCTTTTTTGGTGTAGCGGTATTCAACGAAATCACCCACTATCGGTATCTCAAATGGCTCTTTTCTGTATTCTGGTTTTGAAAAAGAGAACCAGTTCTCTCTACCCTCGATTTTAATCCCGGTCTCGCTCACTCTTGAGACCTTGCCGCGCCCATCATCGCGTCTAATTCCATTCTGCTGCATTTTATGACCCCCCAACGAGTAATCAGATTTATCCCATCTTCCTTCTACATTAGCAGTTAGCAGCTAAACTATTTCTTCCAACCTTCTACTTAAAACTCCAACCCAAGCCTATTAATACTCAACGTCCCGCAGAACTTTTAATCCCGTGCACGTTATGCACCCCACCGTGAGGTGCGCCCCGGGTGTCCCAGTTCTGGGCAGCAGCAATCATAAGAACACCCAGGGCGGTCTCTGTAGGAGTGCTGTCCCGTCCTTCCCTCTCTTTAAGAAGGATGGAGGATTGCGGGAAAGACGGGACGGATGGATATGTCAAAGTAAAGCTCATCTCTTAGAGAACTCCATGTATTTAGTATTCCACTCAGATCTTGGTGTTGGGTTATCAAGCTCTCTAAGCACTTCCTTATAGACCTTGTGGGCGTCCTCACAGCTTGCCACATCATTGACTTGTGCAGAAGCATCAACTGTTACGTAATCAAAAGCTCCCTTTTCATATGCCCTCCCGAAATGCCAAGACATATAAAAGAATCCAAAAACCAAAATTAAATAACCTGTATAACGAAATATGGATGAAAACATAATTTCCGACCTCCTCGGACACAGTGTGTCCTGGGCATAAGATGCCCCTTATTTAATTTTCTTTGTTACTCCCTTTCCCGGACAACCCTTCTTCCAGACCCCTCTTGGTCTCAAGCACACCCCAATAGCCCCTTCGCTTGAGACCTGAGAGAACTTCGGGATGAATCTCCTTCATCCTTATGGTCTCAATAAGCTCAACAGGATTAAGCCCGTGTGAGCTTGCAAAATTATTTATACTTCCCCATTCTCCAATTATCTGCTGTGTAGTAATGTGTTCTATCCTTCCCATGAACTGATCTCTCTCCCCTAAGTCATCCTGAACTTGTTCCAGGATCTCATTTTTGATTCCTTTTTTTAAATAAGGACACATTGTGTCATCTCCCCATTTTGTGATTCATTATCATAATTTTGTGTATCCATTACTTGCAATTTCCAAATTTGTGTATTAATATTGTCATTATCTTATTGTTTATGTATATTATATTCACAGAATTGGGAATTTGTCAATACGGAAATTTACAAAATTATGAAATAGGGGGTAAATGTGGATCACAATAATGAGATTGGGAAGCGAATAAAGCTTGTGCGAGAGGCTGAAGACCTCACCCAGGAACAATTTGGCAAAAGAATTGGTAAATCATTAAATACAGTAAACAGTTGGGAGGCAGGTAAAACCCGCCCGCCCGACCACTTTATGAAAGTAATAGAAAAGGAATTTAACCTAAGCCCCAAGTGGTTCCGCCGTGGGCAAGGGGATATGTTTATGCCCGATATAGCAGGCCTGATGGGTGGCAATGACATGCTCCAAATTAATATATGGGAGCTTGCAGGTGCCGGTAACCCGCTTGTGTCTGCGGACGCAGAACCCATAGAGCGCATAACCCTCCCCTCAACCATGGTGCATAACCATACAAATGGTTTTAAGGTCGAGGGGGACTCGATGTACCCTACAATTGTAAACGGAGCCTACGTCGGCTTTGACCCAAATGATAAGAAAGTTGTGAGCAATGGCATATATTGCCTTCACCTGCCCTATGAGGGCTATGTTGTAAAACGCCTCGAGATAAAACCAAACGAGGTCATAATCAAAAGCGACAATAAAATGGTCGATGACTACTCTGTGCCTCTTGATGAAATGAGCCAGAACCTAGTAGTTGGCCGCGTCCGCTGGATCTTCCAGAATGTTTAGTTAAAACTGCTACCTAATTGCATCTTTATATCGTCTTTTGTACAATTGTCTATTAATCTAAGTTCATTGAGGATTAAGATGGCGAAATTCATAAAAATAGGGTTAATACCCTTAATTCTTTTATATTTTTTACAGTTGGGGCTTCTGCTGAGTACACACTTAACAAAGCCTATTTCCTGGATAAATATCCAGACCTAACAAAGCAGGACTTCTCCGAACCAACTGTTCCTGTCGGTGGTGATGTATTTTGCACTGGTCCTTTAGACGCCTCATCCAGCAACGCATGTGTGCCAGGAGGAGCAATTCACCCAGGCATATACTTTCATACATTCCCAGGTCTTGGAGCAAACAACTTGTGGATGCTTGGACGACATTTTCAAGGAGCAGACAATCCAAACAATTCACTTGTAGCTTCATTTGCCAACAATACATTCATTATAAATTTTAAAGATGCGGGTGTTGCAAATGTAGTTGGACTCAATATTGGTTGTACTTCTAAATTAGACTTCCCCGACTGTATTGGCCCAGTGAGCGTTGAGACACTAGGATTTGGTGGGTTTGTAATTGGAGGATTTGAATTAGAGGTATCAGATGAGTTCGTAAGCTTTCTAGGAATTGCAAACAACGAGCCTATAAGCCAAATAAGAATAACTCCTGTCGACCCGAATGGAGACATAGGCATGTTCGTTGGTGTTGATGCTGTATACTTCGGATTTATCAGAAATGTACCTACTATGAGTGAGTGGGGAATGATAGCAACAGTTGCAGGGCTCGGGATTATCGGATTTATGGTGATAAGAAGACGTAGAAAAACTTATATCTAAAAAAACTACACAGGCGGAGGTTTTCAGAGATCCCTGCCCTTTTTTATTCCTAAATTAGATTATTCATTTCCATTTCACATTAATGCTGTAAAATAAACGCATATGAGTGTTCAGGTTTGGTTTTACGAGAAGGGCAGGAAACCAGAAGGTCCTGTATCAGAAACAGAGCTTTGGGAACTATTAAATTCTGGCGTCATTACAAAGGACTCACTCGTATGGAAAGAGCCAATGGAAAAATGGCTTCCTTTCTCAGAAGTACCAGAGCTAAGAATTGCACCCAAACCAAAACCTCCACCCATACCGAAACCCGAACCAATAACACCGCAAGAACCGGGATTTGAGCTACCCACCGCTCCGGAGCCTGAACCAGAACAAACTGTTGAGCATGTAGAAAAGGTAGTATTCAAACAGCCCGAGTACCAGGGTGGGGAAACAACCACTATGGACGCAGCTCAAGAGGTAAACCAGCAGCGACCATGGGTAAGGTTTTTTGCCCGAATGACTGACTACTACATCTTCTCAATGCTATTCTCGCTATTGATCAGCTTGACGTTCCCTGAGTTTATGGAATCAATGTCTCAAAGCCTTACTGAACAGACAACACTTGAAGGCGCCGATTCTGCAAACTATCAAGGAATCCTATTTATAATAGTTTTGAGGATTGTTGTTACATTTCTATGGGTATTTCTTGAGGCCTGGACAATTAGCAAATATGGAACGACTTTCGGCAAGAACCTACTTGGTACAAGGGTGCTTGACACAAATGATGAGCTTTTACCTTATGATCGGGCACTTAAAAGAAGCTACAGCGTGTGGCTTAAGGGAATGGGAGCCGGATTTGTACTAATTTCCTGGATTACAATGCTCTTTGGGTATCAGGCACTCAAAAGAGACGGCGTGAGCTCCTGGGACGAAGAGGCAAATTCAAAAGTGGTCCACGCATACTTTAGCACCACAAGAATAATTATCATCTTAGGATTTTTCTTGTTAATTGAGTTCGTAGCCCTTGGATCTTTGATTTAGTTACACGATAGTCCAACGGTCATAGCTACAGATTCAACATCGTTCTGACAGGCAGTTAACTCATTCTGAGTTATTGTCATTTTCTCGAAATATATACTTTGATTTATGCTCTCGGTTTGCTCATCGACATTACCAGTAAATGCATCACAACCAACTTCTGCCTCACAAAACAAAGTCCTGTCCATTTCCATATCTGTACCTATAGCGCTTACGCAACCGATTCCTAATGTATCAGTGTTCATAGAGTTACACAACTCCTTGCAGTGAAATAATATCACCGTCTTTATCGCACTGAGTAAACAATCCTCGATTTTTGTAATATTATCCAACCTGTAGAAGTCCATAGATCCTGTGTAAAGTTACATGGGCACGAAGCCATTGCGTCAGGCTCTTCTATTCCTTGAGCGTTAATGTTGTTGTCACTATCGCATGCAACTATCAGCCCTGCAGAAAGTGGTAATAACAAGATTGCTAGTAGATTATGATTTTCATTCTCCTATACCTACATATTTGAGCTTTTAAAATTATAACTGAATATTTTCTATCGAGATTGAAGTCTATAATACCCTATGATATGGTACGACATAGGGCAATGGAAAAAATTAAAGTTGGTATATTAATTTATGATAATGTAGAGGTCTTAGACTTCACAGGCCCCTATGAAGTGTTCAATGCCACAAGAACCCTAGATCAACCAAATTACTCTGACCCCTCCGCCTTTGAAATACTTTTAGTCTCTGAGCAGCTTCGCAAAGTTAAAACCATGGGCGGGATGAGAGTTATTCCAGATTACAATTTTGAAGACTTTCCAAAAGTGGACATTCTAATAGTTCCAGGCGGGCTTGGAGAAAGACACGAGCACAGCAACCCCATTATCACACATTTTTTAAAGTCACAGTCGAAAAAAATAGGTACTATTGCGTCTGTGTGTACAGGTGCTTTTTTTCTTGCGTACTCTGGACTTCTAGATGGCAAGAAAGCCACAACTCATTTCCTATCACTTGATAGATTTGAAGAGAAATTCCCTGAGATTAATGTAATAAGAGACAAAAGATGGGTAGAGGAGGAGAATATAATTACCTCAGCAGGTATTTCTGCAGGAATTGATATGTCGCTCCATATAGTTGCCAAATATCTGGGCCAACAGACCGCAAGAAACACAGCCTACGAGATGGAATATCCCTATGCGGATAGTGATAATAGATAGATCGATTATAATAAAGCGAGATATAAAATTATTAGGTAGCCTGTATATATAGCCATGCAATTTGTTTCTGATCTATTTTACTACATTGCTATAGTGGTCATCGGACTTCTTCCGATAGCCAACCCTTTTAGCACTGCACCCGTTTTTTTGGCAGTATCATCTAATCTTAACGTACAATCGAGATACAAACTTTTAAAGCTCACATCTATCTATATGTTCAGCATACTGATTGTTTTTTACTTGCAGGAGCCTTAATACTAAGCTTCTTTGGCATTAGCGTGTCGGCGTTAAGAATTGCAGGCGGACTCATCATAACTGTTCTTGGATTCAGGATGCTTTTCCCTGATCAACCCAAAGAACGTGAAACCTCAGACATTACTACCTACGATCAGGCCAAAGCACTTGCTTTTACTCCACTTGCTATGCCTATGCTGAGCGGTCCGGGATCAATAGCAGTGATTATCAGCATGGCTGCAGAGATATCCGAAAGAGAGAGCATCATCATGAGATTGGCAGGTTACTTTGTAGTAGCTGTGGGGATACTAATTACAGTCATAATCTGCTGGTTCGTCCTAAGAAGCTCTACAAAAATCACAAAACTCCATGGCAATAGCGGCATTGACGCATTAACATGTATTATGGGATTTATTCTGATATGTATAGGAGTTGAGTTTGCAGAATCGGGAATTAAAGGGTCTTCTGACACCACCATAACTCGCTTTCATTCTCATTTCTTGCATAATGGAAATCGGCTATCATAATTATAGTTAAGATATTAAGGAGGCGTTATTAAATATGCGGATTCTAGCTCTATTAATACTAACATCTTCAATCTTCACCGTAAGCTGCTCAATATGGGATAAACCAGATGTCAGAGAAGCCAAATGGGGTATGAGCAAAGAGCAGGTAAAAAAAGTTGAGAGTGCTGAGCTTATAAAAGAGGGTGAGAACATACTTACTTACAGAATCGGAGGACATGCAGATCCTGTAGAGATTCAATCTTCCACAACCACTGAGCATGAAGGAGAGCAAATAACTACTCCTCAAGTTGAAAGGATTGATTATGAGTATGATCTATTATATGTCTTTGGCGATAAAGGGCTTGGTATGGTCGTAGTTCATCTAAGAGAACCGCTTGATGGCCCTGATGCCTATCTAGAGTTATTTAAAGTACGGACAAATATGCTCACAGAAGAAATTGGCGAGCCAGCAAAGGGTGTAGCCTCATATCCGGACCATGAAATTAAAGCCAATCCATACGAAGACCCGGCTGCTATATGCAGAGGAGAGTATGGGCTACAACACATATGGCCCACTAAGGATAAAAAAACAAACGTCTCTCTTGAGCTAGACAAGAAGAAGTTCTCTCAAAAACCCGAGTGCACTATGTCTATTTTCTATGAGAGCGTAGAGGTACCTGTTGATCAAGAGCTCTCAGACCAGCTTCATGATCTGCTTTAGTTGGTTGCACTTATAGTGTCTAAGTTTGCAATAGCGCATTCAAGCCCAGTGGAACCCGATAGGTTAACAATTTGGAATCCCTTTGTCTGAGACGAGAAGGCAATAGAGATATCTAGCACATGATTTACAGCAATGCCAGGAATATTGGAACCGCTCACTGTGCAGTCCATAACTTCAGAGATGAGCGGAGGATCTGTCATACCTGTGCACACAGCAGATGTATCCGCCGTTAGGTTTGTAATTGTAGCCTCCCCCATTCCATCTGTAGTAGGAATTATATCAAGCGTTACAACGTCTTGAGATTTAAATCCTTCTATCATTACATTTGCAGGACAAGTCTGTGCTGAAGGCGGATTTGTTGTGCCCATAACATCGGTACCAGTCATTGGAGCAGGCTGAGCTATTGCATTTCCATTACCGTCGTTATCACACCCTATTGAAGTTGTAATAAGTAATAGTGCCAGGATTAAAAGTAATAATTTTAAATTTTTCATGAATTTTCCTCCGTATTAATTGTAATAATATTATACTGGATATAATTTTTATTAGGTTTTTGAAACCTTTTTGATATTCTTATGTTTATATGATCAAAACCAATATTTCGGAGGCATTAAATGAAGAGATTTATGATATTACCCTTATTACTTGTAGTTTTGGTTAGTTTTTCAGCTGATGCAAAGATGCATGGCAAGAAAGACTGGAACTGGTGGCAGAGTGAGAAAATAACAAGCCAGATAGATCTTACTGAGGATCAGAAAACTCAGCTAAACGATATTGAAGCCAAATATGATCCTGCTCTAACTGAGGCAAGAGAGAACTTTATGGCAAAGAAAACCGCATACAAAGATGCTAAGACTAATAAAGCAACAAGTGATGCTGATGTAATTAAAGCATTTGATGTTATGTGGGATGCAGAGTACAAGATGAAAAGAATCAAACTTGATAGAGGGCTTGAAATGAGATCAGTGCTTACTCAAGAGCAGATAACTCAGCTAAAAGAAATCAAACAGGCTCATAAGGAAAAGATGATGAAGAAGTATCACAATAAAATGAAAGAAAAAACTAGCCAGTAACAGCAACAAAATACCAGGGGTAGGTTATATTCCTACACCTAGTAGCAGTATCTAAATGATGCATCTATTGCCCAAATATAAATTGCCCATATTTGTATTAACACTTCTAATACTCATAGTCCCCTCTCTAGCTTTTTCGAAAAACATCACAGCCAAAGTGATTAAAGATACAGAACTTGATGAGCGCATCTCTCTTTTTTGCTCTATGTACTGCGTTGGTAATATGAAAAAGGGCACTCTTGAATCCATAACGGTTAAGGAAACTAAAAATGATAAATGTAATGTTAAAGGCCGTGCAGCACTCAGAAACCGCCAGGTCACAAGCAACATAACTCTCTATGACAGGACTATATTTGTGAATTCTACTGGCGAGCTTGATCCAGAGAGCTGTGAGCTCACAGTTGAAGATGTAAAGGTCGAGAACGACTTTCGGAATATCGTTACAAACCCTCTAAAAAGCAACACCGATGTTATTGGAAAAGTCATCGTAGTTCCAGATTGCAAATCTTATCTTTAGTATTTCTTCCAAACAACAAATCTTAAAGGAACAATTGAGCTATATAGAGTTTTCCGTCCAGATTATATATAGTTTATAAGCATTATTTAATAAAGGAGAATGCTAACAATGTCACGAAGAGCCATTATGATTGCAGCAATAGTAGTAATTGCAGGTTATTTCTATTTCCAATCGAAGGATAAAAGCGAAGAAATGATCGCGACTCAAACAGCTCCGGTTGAGGCTCCTCAACTAGAAGCCACTACCAATGACGAAGGCACATCTACTATGACAGAAGATCAGCTTCTGGTAGAGAACCTTATCAAAGACGGAACTATTGAGAAAATAGATACAGACGGAGTTGTACCTAGGGTTTATGTAACAACACTTTATTACACTGCTCCAAATGTGGATAAGAAAGCAATCTTAGAGGTGTTGTTGAAAGACTTTCAAGAAAGCAATCCAGAATTGAATTCCTTCTATCTCTACGATGCAAAATCAGGGCAAGAAATAGGAATATACGACTCTGAAGCACTGAAAAATAGGTAATTAGAGCAATATCATATGAGTCACTCTAAAAAACACAAACACTCTGTGGACAAAAGAAGTTCAAGCATATCTGCAAGAGGTAGAAAAAAGGCCATGTGGATTTTAATCATATTGGGCATATTAGTAATGCTTGTTTATGCCCTCTCTTTTCAGAACGCCGAGGATGCAGAGTTAATTGAAGAAATCCAACCTCAGAGCGAGCAGCAATAGAGCGAGATGGAAGAAAAATCAATTACTCTAGGTGACCTGGTAGTAACTGTTGATGATATCAGCATGATATTAAACGAAGATATCATCTGCTCATTTCATATAAGCCATAAAGCAGAGCCAAAGGAAACACTTGTTGAGTTCTCAGGGGAAGTAATTGGAGAGCAACTAGAAGTTTTATGCAAATCCAAACTCACAGCAAGACGTTTTGAAATAATCTCCCGTTTTCTCCATATGTATGAGAAGAATATAGTCAGGTTCTTTAGGATGCTAACTGAGGGCACCACTCCAGATATGTTTAAAGAAATGTGAACCCTAACTCTCTTTTTTACTAATACGCCATATGTTTCAAAACATGCTATGCAAGGCTACTTTGTTGCTTTCTGTATCCATGAAATATGCAATAAACCCTAACTCTCCTATGCTCATTTTATCTAACACCACTATCCCCTCGCTCCCTCAGCTCTGGAGAGTGGTACTGAGAGATCATCACCACTGTTTAGATAAACAAAGGAACCGTCAGCGCTGGGCTTACAATAAGGCCCTTAAACAATACACCCTGAATCTACACTTGGCTCAAACGGCAACATCGCTATCTTGCTTGGCCCGTTCTCTGCATCAATCATATCAACCTCAAAAACTTTTGAATAAAAAGTCTTTACTCGCTCCAAATCTACAAATGGTATATCAACACACTTTAAAGAAGCTCCAGAGTGAAGGGATTATTTCCAAGGAAAGAGTTCCTGACAATAGAAAGCGATTTATATATTCTCCGACTAAGAAGTGTCTTGATCTAGTGCCTATAATATTAGAGATCTCTGTTTGGGTGCAAAATATTATCCCAACACAGCGGCCCCTGCTTCTGAGATGGTGAAGATGAGAAAAAACAGAAAGGAGTATATAGAACAAATCAGATCGAAGTTTAAATATATATAACGATAGTATTAGGTATGATCTAAGTTAGGTACAATCATCAAAATTTATTTAAACAAATAGGTGAACCGGATTGAAGAATTATTATCAAGTTTTTATAATCATGATATTTATATTCTCGATATACGCATGCTCTAATAACCCTCTAAGGCTTTCTAACGATACAGAAGAAACCGAAATTATTGAGAACTCAGAAAATGGCAAATATGATTTTAGAAAAGCCACTTGGGGAATGTCTAAGTCAGAGGTTATGCAAACTGAAGAAGATGAGCCTGCATTTGAATCGGAGTATAAGATCGACTATGAGACAAAGATGATGGGCTTTGATGGCAAGATTGGATATACATTTAAAGATGATGAGCTAATTAGAGCAAGTTTTCTTCTTCTTGACAAACCAAAAACAAATACCGAATACATAGATATATATAGTAAAATTCAAAAAAAGCTTAGGGGGAAATACGGCAAAACTGTGATTGAGACTATACAGCATAGAGACCCTAGTCAAAGAATTGAACCTGGCATGGAGGGCGATGCGATATGCGATGGGGACTTACTCTATGCAACACAATGGGACACACCTTCAAGCGATATTCAGCTCCTGCTCCATGGAAACAACTCTAACTGCTCAATAACTATAATGTATCTTAGCGAAGAAGGTTTTAGGCAAATGATTCGCAAGGGGAAAAACAAGTAAGACAATAATAATCCTACTCTGGCCCGCCTGCTTCAACCCATTTTCTTATAGTTTCTTTTTGATCATAAGAAAGTCTTGCCTCAGGATGAAGTGGCAAGTAAAACCAAAGAGGCATCTCTCCCTCTTCTATTTCTTCCCAAACCTCCTCTATTCCCTCGGCTTTATCTTCTTCACTATAAGATTGCCACTCAGAGAAATTCATATGCTCCCTGCCCTCATTAACATCATTAACAACTAGCCAAGATACAGGTGCGATGTTTGAGTACCACGGCCACTCGGACTCATTTGAATGGCAATCATAGCATGAGGTTCTGAGTATTTCCATTACTTCTGTAGGGGCTTTGATTTCTCCAGAAACCGGAGGGTTGGTCTTGCTGACAGGTACAAACTGAATCCCGATTAAAATTACAATGATTACGATGATTGCTATCCTGAGCATATTCTCTCTCCTTGGGCTATTTTGAAGATTAGGATTATATGCAATATATCATACCTCAGAGTTATGGAATATCTTAACTATTTGGTGTTATACATTCAGGGATGTCATTTTTAGGCGAATTAACAATGGTTGATACCTGAAAACATTCCATTTGATCAGAAGGATACTGTTTCAAAAGAGGCAGAATCTCTGAGGCCTCAGTAAGTTCGGGATCTAGCCACTTTNNTTACAGGCATCCTGTTATGAATAGGCTCCATCATCTCATTTGGCTCAGTTGTGATAATAGTAAATGTCCTAAGTGTATTTCCATTTTTTTCCCATATATCCCAAAGCCCTGCAAATGCAAAAGGTTCGTCAGACTTGAGTTTGAAGTAATAGGGAATTTTTGTCTTTTTATTGACTTTATGCCACTCATAAAAACCATCAGCCATGATTAAACAGCGTCTTTTTCTTAGAGGTATTTTGAAGCTCGGTTTTTCATTAATACCTTCAGCTCGGGCATTAATCATCTTGAATCCGATTTTTGGATCTTTTGCCCAATACGGGACAAGTCCCCATTTCATACTTAATACAACGCGCTTATCCTCTAACACTATGATAACTGGATGTTCTTGGCAAGGAGCAATATTGTAGCGGGCATCAAACAAAGTGTTTTGTGATGGTGTATTTTGAAAGCTAAAGCGTGCTCTGAGTTCATTCTTTG
>JABAHR010003470.1_pt3 | contig 32490 bp, 29 predicted proteins | sample 7062101 | NCBI WGS metagenome assembly JABAHR01 (sample SAMN14534553, study PRJNA622989) | marine sediment metagenome | biome: marine biome [ENVO:00000428]; feature: marine pelagic biome [ENVO:01000023]; material: deep marine sediment [ENVO:00002113] | place: India: Gulf of Kutch | collected...
ACAGAATTTGGTCCTGGCACCCCCGGATATCTGGGGGGCCGCTGGTGGATCGATAACAATGGCAATGACATCATGGATGATGAAGATACATTCCTGCTGTGCCCGCTGCTTGGACCTGGACGTACTTCTCCCTAAGATACAATGACCCAATTCGAATATAAAAGATAACTAATATCTCGGATAAGTAAACTTGACAAACTGGCAACTTTAGTTGCCAGTTTGTTTATCTACCCTTGGATAAAACCGCAATATGCCTGAAGATGATACAATCATTTTTGTTCAAGCCATTCGTAGATGTGGATGATCATTTATTGATTGTCCTAAGTGGAGTGTGTTTTGCCGTTTAGTTTAGATCCTCAACCTGGGGAAAATGAGATTGAATGTGGGCGTTGTGGTGCAGTGATCTATGATCAACTGTCTCGATGTCCTAATTGTGGTGTCAACCTCTATGAGCCCGAGGATGAGGAGTTTCTCTCTCAATCTGAAATGGAAGAATCATCCGGTTGGGACTGGCTGCAAAAGCTGCGTTCTTGGATTCGTGAAATCATTCGTAAACCTTATTCCGCCGAGGAGGTTTTTGGAGATTCCCTCGATCAAGCTTTTTATTTCAATCAACTTCTTCAAAAGGTTGGTGGAGATCATGAGGTGGTCGAGCGGTTGATTGAACACGAACGAAGTCTAAATCCATCTGGCACTCGGTTCACATGGCTGAGAGACGCTATCCAGCGCTGGGAAAGGGACAACCGGGCCTCATCTGAAAATGATCGGCTAGACTAATGCCAGGCTTTGCTGGTTTTAGTGATTTGCTATAATCTGGTTATTATATATTGGAGGTGACGATGAAAGATAAAACCCGCATCATGTTTGTGTGCTTGGGAAATATCATCCGCAGCCCATTAGCAGAGCACATGTTTGCGCACCTGGCAAAAGAGGCCGGTGTGGCGGATAAATACGAAGTTAATTCTGCTGGTACATCGGCATACCATATCGGTGAACAACCCGACTCCCGCATGCGGAAGGTNNGAAGATTTCGATCAGTTTGATCTGATCATCCCGCAAGACCAGGAGAATCTGCGCAATTTGAAGCAACTGGCAAAAAACTCCCAAGATGAGGCAAAACTGTACACGATGCGCACATTTGACCCGGAAGGCAGCCCTCGTGATGGAGTGCCTGACCCATATTATGGTGGCATCGATGGTTTTCAGGTTACCTATGAAATTGTCGAACGCTCTTGCCAGGGATTGCTGGATGCGTTAGAAAATGGTGAGATAGGCCAATGATTCCGGAGCAGGTAGAGGAATGGTTGAGGAAGGAAGGATTTGGAACCATTGACTCTTCTAAAGGAGTCGGGGGTGGGTGCATCAATAACGGCGTTCGGCTGAAGACTTCCTCCACTAAACAATTTTTCCTTAAAACCAATGCGAATTGTCCGCCGGATATGTTTGCCTGTGAAGTAGCTGGGCTGAAAGCATTGATAGTGGATGGTGGTCCGCGTGTCCCAGAACCATATTTGCATGGCCCTGATTTTTTACTGATGGAGGACCTGGCCCCGTCCCGATCCATTTCCAATTATTGGGAGTTATTTGGACAACAAATGGCGGTATTACACAATCACACACACAATCGTTTCGGATTTGAGAGTGATAATTACATTGGCAGTACCCCTCAGCCGAATCCGTGGTTGGAAGACGGCTACCAGTTTTATTCAGAGCACCGCTTCAGATACCAGGCTGAGCTTGCATCCCGGAGGGGATTGCTCAACCGGGATGAGGAAGCTGCAGTTTTAACACTTGCTGACAAGCTGCCGGAACTGATTCCAGATCAACCGCCTTCGATTTTGCACGGCGACCTTTGGAGCGGAAACGCCACCAGCGATTCCAAAGGACAGCCTGCGATCATTGATCCCGCAGCATACTACGGATGGGCAGAGGCTGACCTGGCGATGATGGTGCTGTTTGGTTCACCGGGTGAACGCTTTTGGGAGGCTTATCACGACTCCCGAGCTCTAGAGAAGGGGTGGCGCAGTAGGTTTGATTTGTATAATCTTTACCACTTGCTGAACCATTTGAATTTATTCGGCCGCGGCTACCATGGTCAGGTCATGCGAACAGTCCGGCAGTTTAGCTGAACGAAGAGGAAAAAACTTGGAATACGGATTTGTAGGCCCATTTGAGCTATTGTTGTTTTTTGCGATCTTGGTTGTGGTGGTGGGACCGCGACGTATTTGGCGAGGGATTCAAGTGATACGCGGCTGGGTGCGGAATTTTTCACAACGGGTGCGGAGCAGCAAAGCTGCCAAACAGGGTAGAGGTATCCTGCGCGGCCTCGGTAATGTGATCGCATATTACAATCGGGGTAAAAAGAAAAAGTAAGTTGCTATCAAATCAAAATATGCAATAATTATAAGGATGTTGAAGTTTGCAGGTAAATTTGATCTTTTCCTGTGGTCTCGTTACACCCCTAGAAATATGCCCAAGGCACACGACTTCCGGGGTTTTCTGATAAACTCGGTAATAGAATCCCTATTCATATCCGTGTTTAAAAAATTTTGCCCTTGACATTAACGTTACGTTAAGGTGTATGATGGGGTTTAAATATGGTTTTGTATAGGTGTAAACATGGCATACACAATTAAAGAGATTGCTGATCTGGCAGGTGTCTCCACCCGGACTCTACGTTATTATGATGAGATTGGACTGCTCAGCCCTTCAGAGACTGGCGATAACGGATACCGTTACTATAACCATGAGAGTCTGCTCGCACTGCAGCAGATCATGTTCTTCCGTGAATTGGATATGCCCTTGAAAGACATCCAATTGATCCTCAGCAGTCCTGAATTCAATCTGGTGATAGCTCTTGAAGAACACCGGGTCACACTCCAGGCGAAGGCCAAACGTCTTAAGACACTCATAGAAACCGTAGACCAGACCATAACTACAATCCAAGGAGAATGGACAATGAAAGATCAAGATTATTTTGAAGGGTTTAATGAATCCCAATATGAAGAGGAAGCCAAACAGCGCTGGGGCAAGACGCCGCAATGGGCTGAATCCCAGAAAAAATGGGCCAGCTATTCTAAAGAGCAAAAGGAAGCTATCAAAACTGAGGGGGGAGAAATTACCAAAAGGATGGTCGGTGATGATCCTAACCTCAGCCCGAACGATCCAGATGTTCAAGCCGCAATTGGAGACTACCACGTTTACATCAACAAGTATTTTTACACCTGTGATGTTGAGTTTATCCGGAATTTAGCGGACATGTGGGTAGAAGACCCGAGATTTGCAGCCAATTACGAACGCATCCGCCAGGGCGGGGCGGCTTTTGTACGTGAAGCAGTGCATACCTACTGTGACCAGAATGGTTAACCCCATTTGAACCGTTTCCTTTCCTAGAATAACAAAAAAGTGGTGCTTTATAAAGCACCACTTTTGCTTTCATTGGGATGAAGAATTATTTCCCTGGCCCAGCCAGTTGGCTGGCTTGGTATGCTTGGTCCGAAACTTCGTTCAGCAGTGCATCTTTGATTTCAGGAAGCACTGTGGCGAGGTTGTTCATCTCTTCAGGATCATCTTCAATTTGGTAGAGTTCAACGATGGGGTCCTGATCCTTTTGACGCTCCCAGCCTGTATAGGAGGTCAGTTTGTAGCCATCCTTGACAACCATGAGGGATGCGGGATCAATTTGTCCGTACTGTGGGCTGTCTTTCGCTTCTACGGCATACACAGCTCGGTCTGGATTTGATTGCCGGTTCGAATACGGTGGCAATACCTGACCTTCGATCCAGTTTGGTATGCCCTGACCGGTAAGGTGCAGGAGGGTTGGCAGCAAATCGACAGCGCTGGTGGCTGTATAGATATCCTGTCTTTCAGTCTGGCCGGGCACGAAGATCATTAATGGTATTTGGATCACCGGTTGGTGGAGGGTCTCGTGATAGTGTTTCTCAATGCCGCGTTCAAACATTTCGCCGTGGTCTGAGGTCAGCACCAGGATGGAGTTTTCTAGGATGCCATCTTGCTCCAACTGATGGTATATGCGGCCAAATTCTTCATCTGCCAGGAGACAATATTCATCATACATGCGCCGGGTGAAAGCTAATTCGGCATGACTGCGCCCGCGCGAAAATTCGTGCTGGGGCTTTTTCATCGGTTCGAATCCATCGTTTAGGAAGGTATCGACAAAATCCACCCGGGTCAGAAAGGGGTCATGTGGTGGGAGGTAGTGGAAATAACCCAGGAACGGCTGCGGCAGCTCTGGGATTTGCTCCAATGTCCAATTTGTGGCGTCCTCCGGAAGGAAAAAATTATCGTCTCGGATATTGGGTAGCCCGCGCGGGTAAAGGTCTGCGTACCGTGCCAGGATACGTTCTTTGTAAGCCCGGTAAAAGTGTGAGAAAAAGAGCGAATAGGTCCCTTTGCGTCCTTTTTTGACGATAGACTGCCACCAGCTGATGGTCGCGGTGTCTTCGTCGTTGACAAACAGCAGGTCGGAGACAAAATCTCGGTCCAGGTAAAGGTCCTGGCGCGGTTTGAGCCGATCCATGCTGTCCTGCATCTGGCGGAGCAAGGTGTACGCTACAGCATTGTGGGTATAGCTTAACCGGTGATACTGGTCGAAGAGCTGGAAAATGTTTTGTTGCTCAAATTTTGGGTCAATTCCATAATCTGGGTTGAATCCGCGGTGTGTCCAAGGATATGTTCCGGTAAGTAATGAACTTGTCCCAGGAAAGGTAAAATTCCCTCCGGCATAGTGCTGGTGGAATACGGTTGCCTTTTGAGCCAATCGGTTGATATTGGGGGTTGTATCGCGAGCATAGCCGTGGAGTGACATATGTCTGGCTGAGAAGGCATCGTAAACTAAAATAATGACGTTCATTTGTCCTGGAGCTGCTTCTCGCATCGGTGCCATTGAAATGGTGGGGAGGGCGGAAGCCAGTGCAGCTGTCCCAGCTAGTTTGATGAAGTCTCGGCGGTTTAGAGGTTTAATATCTGTCATAGGATTAACTCTGGATATTGCGGATGATGATTATCACGATCCCGAACATATCCATTACGATGTACAAGGCAGAAAGCAAGGTGAGACGCTCAAGGATTGAGAAAACAACTTCTTGAAGTTTGTTGAATTTCTTGAGTAGAAGGAAAGGAATTGCTACTGTGATCAAGACCAGGCCTGCAAATAGTGCCTGGGCTGTCCAAGGCGCTGATCCTAAGAATGTCAGCGAACGCCCGAGAAGCTGCAGCTGATCCCATAAAACAATGAGGATCAGTTGTTCCATTATGGACCATCCAGCTAACGCAAAGGCGATTAAGCTGAGGATGACAAACCGCAGGGTTTTGTCCCATCGTTTCGGGACCAACAAACTCAGGAGTGCAATAAAAACAAATAGCAGTAAGGATTCCACGAGGGTGTATAAGAGTGCGTAGCTGCTGAACCCCAGGGCATCCCAGCTAGTTGTGCGTTCGGCAACCCAATTTACATCCCGGAAAACCATCAAGATCGTCCATAAATGCAGCGGGAAGGCGCACACCAGAAACAGCCTGAACCAATCACCGCGGTTAAAAGTTCGTTTTGAATTTTCCATAGAATTAGTTTTCTTGTGCAGGTATAAACCCATGATTTTCAGGCCTGACCCGAATTTATGCAATTATACATGATTAGATCGAATCGATAATGCTGTTCCCTTAATCCTGAAATCAATTTTTTTTGGACACAAAGTTTAAACCTTGATGTCAACAAGAAATATACAAATCTATTACATGCTTTTAATCTAATTCATTTATACTTATTTAACAGCATTTGCTCAGAAATCAAGGATAATATATGATTCCATTAAGAGACACAATTCGTTCCAGGCATTTTCCCTTAATGACATGGCTCATCTTGGGGGCGAATACCCTGGTGTTTTTATTTATGCTGATCTTGAACAACACCCAGCTGCAGTCGTTTGTCAACACATTTGCTATGATTCCAACCAGGTGGCAACTTGACCCATTCTGGTTTGCAGTGACCCTGTTTACAAGCATGTTCATGCACGGCGGCTGGATGCATTTTCTCAGCAATATGTGGATCTTGTTCATCTTCGGGGATAATGTGGAAGACCGGATGGGGCCAATTGGCTTTCTGGGATTCTACCTGCTCAGCGGGCTGGCGGCAGGACTGCTCCAATTTTTTGCTTTTCCGGATAGCGTCATTCCGACCTTGGGCGCTAGCGGGGCAATTGCCGGCGTGATGGGCGCATACGTGGTTCTCTATCCTAGGGCACGAGTTGTCACACTCGTCATTTTCTTCTTTATCACCACGGTAAATATTCCGGCCATCCTGTATCTTGGGTTTTGGTTTATCACCCAATTTTTCTCTGGAGTGGCCTCTTTAGGGCAGGTGGCCGTAGGAGGTGTGGCTTGGTGGGCGCATATTGGAGGTTTCTTATTTGGCTTGCTAGCTGTACGTAAATTTTTATTCCGTCCTCTGCCCATACCGCGCACAATCGATTACAGCGCGTTGATCAATTCGAACGATGATCGTGATTGGTAGGATTAATTTACCTCTTAATGCAAACTGGGCAGCCGATTATCGCTGCCCAGTTCGTTTAATTTCAGACTATTACTGGTAGAGAGCTTTTTCTATATCGCGTAAATCTTTTATCATCAAATCGCAATCTGCAATTGCATTTTCAATATTGCCGTCTATATTGGTACGGATCAGGCTGAGCCGCTGGGGGATGGTGGATGCTAGATTGGCGTCAAATTCTCTGATGACGCTTAGGATTGCAGTCAGCGTATCTTCCGTATCTGAAAGGGCTGTTTTAGCAGCGGAGGTGTTTTCCTGCGTGAGTGCCAAACGAGCAGTATAAATATCCACCATGATTGACAGCAACATCCGATAATCCTGGGCGTTTTCGAGAGCATCCCTTTGTGCAGTAACTTCTTGTAGTTCAGCGGTCAGAGCATTAAGTTCCTGCTCAGTCTCTGAAAGGTTTGCCTCGGTTTGGTTAAGTTGGTCGATTTTTGGCTGGTAGAGTGTGAAATAGAAAGTGATCATCCCAGCGAGGAAAGCAACCGCAACCACTGCCAGCCAGGTAACCGCTTGTCGAATGAATCGCTGAAATGCAGTTGGTTCTTTAACCTCTCCCTCTTTAGTTTCTGGAAAGGTTCCTTCGGAAATTTCAGGAGCTTCCGGCAGTACCGATGCTGGAGACTCCTCGCCCGTCACTGGCGGAGCAGTCTCAAATTCTTTACCGGATTCTTCCTGGTTTTTGTTCAACTCAGATTGGTTCTTTTCGTTCATTGGATGTACCTCTAGATAAACTTTTCATTAAATTGATTTCAATCATGATCAGTATCCATCCCTGATCGCCACTTTATTAAGATCTTGAAGTCTTATTATACATTCCTTTGACCTCTCCCTGAGTTTGGATTTTCATCGAGTTTTATTGAGTCAAGGTAAATTGGGCAAATGGTCTATGTGCTGCTGTTGTGGCTTTAATACCATTTTCTTCTCCAAAAAATTCCATTTTCTAAATCTTTAATGCCGTAAATAGGAAAAATTCGACAAGTGATCGGTTTCCGTGCTAAAATACTAGCGTATGGAAGAACAATACTCTAATGAGGAAAAGCAGGTAAATCTACCCGAACCAAATCCTGTTACACGGGCTGCACACAAAAAAGATTTTTTCAAAAAGGTGACGCTGCCACTTGTACTGGGGATATTGGTTCTTTTTGGTTTGGTAATTACCTTCATTTTAGTTCCTGTTGGAGACCTTGAAACCTGGTCTCAAATTGCGACAATTTTTCTTATCGGCCTATGGTTGATTATTGGGTTAATACTACTGACTCTGGTTGGGGGGTTGGTATATCTGGTTTCAGCGATCTTAAAAGTTTTGCCTCCCTATACGCGGATGGCTCAGGATGGCCTTGAAACGATTCGTGAACAGGCCACCAAGGGAGCTGATATCACTGCCAAGCCAATCATCCAAATACAGAGTTTCCTGGCCGCAGTGAATATGATCTTCGGGCGTAAAAAGTGATCTTGAGAGGAAAGATTTAGAATGGAAGAACAAAGAAGTCAGTTTAAACGCAAAGCAATGCTGGTAGGTATTCTTGGGGGAGCTTTGGTCGGGATTGTAGCAGCGAATGTTTTTGTAAAGGCAGCTGAAGAGGAAGCAGAAGAAGGTGATGGAGAGCTTTCGATTACGCCATCTAAAGGTCTCCAAATAGGGGTGTTGGTACTCGGTTTACTGCGGCAGCTATCTAATCTTTAATCGATACTGGCTGCACATAAATTACTTTGTAGTGAAGCCTGTTGACATTAACCAGGCTGCTTTTCGAACATTCTGTTAGAGGCTCAAGACGATGACCACTGCCCACCCCTCGTATCTTGTCTTAGGACAGCTCAGAAGAGATTTTTACATCACTCCAGACCAGAAAGTACTTCCCGATCAATTGGGGGGCAGTTTGTTGTATGCGGCTGAAGGGGCAAGCCTTTGGTTGGAGGAGGGTGAAAGAATAGGTCTGGTGGCCCGTGTAGGAGAAGAGTATCCGAGGGAATGGTTAGATCAGATTTCAACGCGTGGATATGATATAGAGGGAATTAAAGTGCTTCCGGAGGAAATTGATCTGCGCTTTTTCCGGGCGTATACTGATTTACGTACATATTCAGATGAAGACCCGGTGGGTCATTTTGCCCGTCTCGGAATGAGCATGCCGCGCTCCTTATTAGGGTATTCACGTCCGAAGAAAATCACCAATTTGCAGAAAGTTACTTCTCTATCATTAAGGCAATCTGATCTTCCTTCGTCATATCAAGATGCTACAGCCGCTCATCTCTGTTCGCTTGACTTCCTCTCGCATACCCTAATCCCGGCTGCCCTGAGGCAGTATGGAACAGAAATCATAACCCTTGATCCGGGACTTTATATGTACAAGGAACACTGGGAAGAGGTTAAGTCTGTGGTCATTGGCTTGTCTGCCTTCCTTCCATCGGAAGAAGAATTGACAGAACTATTTCGTGGGCGCGCGACTGATATTCGGGAAATGATCGAAGAAGTCGCCTCCTGGGGTGTGGATATTGTGGTTGTTAAAAGAGCCTGGCAGGGGCAGCTTCTGTATGATCGCAATACTCAGCGATGCTACCAGATTCCGGCTTATCCATCCAAAATGGTCGATCCAACGGGTGCTGGAGATGTATTTGGGGGTGGATTCTTGGCTGGTCTAACCAAAACGGGGTCGCCAATCCAAGCAGTGATGTATGGGAATGTGGCAGCATCTTTTGCGGTGGAAGGCAGTGGTGCATTTTACACCCAAGGAGCTTTGCCCGGCCTACAAAAGGCACGATTGGAGAGTATCAGAGATACGATCAGGGAGGTTTGATGGAGTGAATATCACCAATCATATCATCCAGCGCGCTATTGAGATTCAGCAGATCCCTGCTCCTACCTTCAGCGAACATGAGCGAGCGAAATATGTCTTTAATAAGTTTCAGGAGGAAAGTCTATCGGAGGTGGAAATAGATTCGGTGGGCAATGTATTTGCCTGCATCCCAGGGAAATCTTCGGCTAAGACTCTCGTGGTATCCTCACATACAGACACAGTATTTCCAAGCGAGACCGATTTAACCATCAGGAAAAAGGATGGTTTGATTTTTGGCCCGGGAATTGGAGATAATTCTGTTGGGGTTGCCGGCTTGTTTGGACTGATTTGGGAGCTGCGTCGGCAAAAAATTGAACTTCCGGGAGATGTCTGGTTGGTGGCTAATGTTGCTGAGGAAGGATTGGGCGATCTGGCTGGAATGAAGAAGGTGGTTGACCGCTTCGGCGATTTCCCAATTGGGTATGTAGTCCTGGAAGGGTTGGCATTAGGTCGAATCTATCATCGAGGGTTAGGCGTCCGCAGGTACCGAATCTCCGTGGAAACTGGGGGGGGACATTCCTGGGTCGATTTTGGCAACCCCTCTGCAATTCATGAGTTGTCATCCATCATCTCCCAAATTTTATCCTTCAGGCTGCCGAACCGGAAACGGACAACGGTTAATGTCGGAAAAATTTCAGGTGGAGTTTCTGTGAATACGATTGCACCTTTTGCTGTGTTAGAACTTGATTTGCGTTCAGAAAACGACCGCGTTCTATTATCATTAAGCAAACGGGTTGAAGAATTGGTGCGATTTTCCGAAAGACCTGGTGTGCATTTTGGACTTGAGGTGATTGGAGACCGTCCATTTGGCGAAATTCCTGATGACCATCCGCTGGTCGAACTTGGCATCAGATCAATCGCTTCTCAGGGATATGAGGCTGACCTGTTGATAGGTTCAACAGATGCCAATGTGCCTCTCAGCCGAGGGATACCTTCTATCTGTATCGGATTGACCAATGGCGGAAGGGCCCATACCGTTGGTGAATTTATGGATCCTGAACTGCTCTCAAAGGGCCTTGCTCAGTTAATTGATGTTGTTGTAGGTGCATTTAACCTCCATCTTTGACTTAAACCATTTTTGATAACTTGTAAGAATTCATGTTGCAAAACCATCAATGTTTTGTAATGATTTATGGTTTTGAGAATGATGAGAAATATCAGTTATTGGTAAATTGGAGAACGAACCAATGGAAAAGATGATCACTGAGGATATCGCCAATCAGGTAAAAGAACTATTTAACGAAATGGAGTTGGGGGTTGAGATTTTATTCTTTGGAAAAGAGGAAAGTTGTGAATATTGTGGAGAGATCGAACAGTTGATGGAAGAGGTTGCAGAATTATCAGATTTGATTCATATTCAAAATTATGATCTTACTGCAGACTCAATGATCGCTCAAAAATATCACGTGGAACAAGCACCAACATTGGTGATGCTTGCCCGCAATGGAGAAGAACTCAGTGACTTTGGTGTGCGTTTACTGGGTGCACCTGCCGGACACGAATTTACAACTTTGATCCATGATATTCTTATGCTATCTCAACGCCGAACTCAACTGAGCGATGAGACTCGAACTTATCTAAAAAGCCTGAAAACCCCTTTGTTACTTCAGGTGTTCGTTACTCCTACATGCCCCTACTGTCCCCAGGCAGTCTTGTTAGCACACCAAATGGCCATGGAAAGTGATATGGTAGAGGCAGAAATGATAGAGGCTAATGAATTTTTTGATCTGGCAAACCAGTTCAATGTCAGTGGTGTTCCACAAACTACGATTAATTCGGGTGCCGGCAGAGTAGTGGGTGCCGTACAAGAAAAAGTTTTAATTGAACAGATCCAGAATGCATTGGGGAATTAAACCTTTTTGCAATTCTGAAAATCTAAATTACGAGGGAAACTAATGGATGCTAAAGTAACTTGGAAACAAGAAGGATTACGCTTCACAGCTACTGCCGATACGGGAGGAAAGATCGATCTGGCATCAAAAATGGATGAGGGTGCTGATGGATTCCGGCCAATGGAACTGCTGGCGATGGGACTGGCTGGCTGCACTGGGATGGATGTGATCTCAATATTAAAGAAGAAACGCCAAGATGTGGTAAATTTTGAGGTGAAGGTCCATACTGAGAAAGCACAGGATTATCCTCAAATTTGGACCAAGACTATCCTGGAATACATTGTCACCGGCCGAAATATTGATCCTAAAGCGGTAGAAAGAGCAATGGAATTGTCGAAAAATACTTATTGTCCGGCACAAAATATGCTGGGCAAGGCTGTCAATATCGAAACAAAATATACCATTGTAGAATTAGATTAGGATATTTTTGAGGCTGTCCCTAAAATTATCGGGACAGCTTTTTTTATTGATTGGTTGACAATAATTTGTCCAGATTATCAGGGGGAATAACAGGTATAATAAATCTAACTTGTCCACCTAACGATCCCTAAAGGTTATTCTCACAGGTGCGAGAGAAATTTTCTATTCCCCTCAGCCATGTTTTTTCATATGTCCAAGAAGAAGTTAACCGGCTTAAACATACTTGTGTGGAACCAGAGCATCTTCTATTAGGGTTATTGGCAGAGAAGCAGGGAAACGCCTATCAGTTGCTGACCAGATTTCAGGTAGACATCCCTGAACTTGAGAACGAGGTTTACCAACACCTGGCTCAGGTGAAGCCAGAAAAAACCTGCGAATCAATGACTATGTCAGAAGCCACCAAAAGCATGCTGGAGATGAGCATGGAGTCTCGTAGCTTAGGTTCCCAGCCATATTTGGGTACGGAACATCTCCTGTTGGGGATGGTGGGCGATCTCTCAGGTCGAATCTCTTCCATTTTACACCGCAAGGGTGTGACCTATAATGAACTGCTCAACCACCTTAGAAACTTACCTTCCGAACCCCAGTCCCATGACAGAGTGGTGTCTAAGCTGTCATTGAAAGTCCCGTTTATCCCGGCAGAAAATCTTTCTCTTTTGGATATCATCAAGCGCATCAGCCCAATTTTTTGGGGGCTTTTGTTGGCGACGATATTGTCTGGAATGAGCGCGTATTTCCATTGGGTCAGGGCTGATGTGGCCGTATTTCTATTTGTCACCTTAGGGTGGATTGTTTCTGTTTCTTTACATGAGTTTGGACATGCTTTGGCTGCATATCAAAGTGGTGATCGTGCAGTGATTCAGCGTGGTTACCTGACCCTTAATCCCCTGCGATATACACATGGGTTTATGAGCATCGTTCTTCCTGTCCTTGTGCTGCTGCTAGGAGGAATCGGTTTGCCTGGTGGTGCGGTTTTTATTAATCTAGAAGCTGTGAGAAGCAATAAGCTCCGCAGCCTGGTAGCTGTCTCTGGTCCGCTGATGACTGGATTTGTGACGCTATTTTTGGCTGGATTATTGGCATTATTCCACCAACCTGAAAATCTTTCTCAACACAGTGAGTTTATTGCGGGTTTGAACTTCCTTGTTTTTATCCAAATCTGGGCATTGGTCTTTAACCTGCTCCCCATTCCAGGATTTGATGGTTTTGGAGCGATCATGCCCTTCCTGCCGCGTGAAATCGCGCTGCGTTTATATCGGGCATCTTCCTTAATTTTATTTGTTTTCATTTCCCTATATTTATTAGATACACCTGTGCAGCGGGTTTTCTGGCGCATGGTGTACTCTGTGATGTCCATTTTGAAGGTTGACAGGAACCTGATCTTATATGGATTAGACCTTTACCGATTCTGGTAGTCCCCTGAATTTAATTTTTCCGATTTATCTATGATTCCTAATCATCACGGGGTAGTGGTAGGCAGTGGTGCGGTTGGAATCCCATCAAAGTTTCCTGTCGCCTGCAAATTTGTGTCCAAGGTGGCACATTCACAGGCATTAACTTTTTTCTCAAACCGTTCGAGGGTCCCCTCATACGGATTTGCGCCATTCTTTACCTGCCAGCCTTCCAGCACGAATGGGATCTGGCTGTCTGCGATCATCCATTCCCCGTTGAATTTTCTGGCGACATGGATGTGGGTTCCAGTGGAAGAGCCCCCATCGCATGAGGGATGTCCAATGTTATCGCCTGCTGAAACCACGGTGCCTGCTGGCATTAGATCACGACCTTCGATATGCAGATAAAACAATACCCATCCGGTTCTTTCATCCCCATCAAAGTCCAAATCCAATGTAAGAAAACCAGGCTCTGATCTCACCACAACCCCATCGGCCATGGCAGTCGTCCATTCATTACTGGTATAGCAGCCACTTGTATCTGAAGCAGGGGCAAAGTCTATCGCTGCCAGTGGCGCATTATTTCCCCATCCGGTGTGGGGTCCGCCGGTAAATGCCCAGATTTGACCAGCAGGATAAGGTAGCAGCAATCCAGGCTGGGTCAGGCTGCCAGGAATATGTGGCTGGTGATCAATCCAAGGATTCCCGTACAATTTTTCCCAAGTGGCTCCGAACCCTTCAGGGCTGGTTGCAAAACGATACTGGTCGATCGGCATGATCAGACTGAATAGATGCTGAAGGGAAACGGTTGCTGCATTTTGCCAAGGGTCAGGTCTTTCCAGGGTATTATCCGGAAGTTCCAATTCAAGTAAATTGCCGGTTCGCCAGGAATAGTAGCCATTATTAAGTTTGTTGGCAGTCCAAAGGAGCTGGCGGTAAAACCCCTGGTTTGATGTGGAGCGAAACCTCAAAGGATAGTCCTCTAGTGCCTCAGAAAGGGTTGGTCGGGTGAGTGCTCCAGCCAGGTATTCTGAGAGGGCCAAGAGCAGTTGGGGACTGATGGAGTAATTCCGGGCAACCAAGTTGATGATTTCAGGGCCTGTCCGGTTTTCACCAGCAGCGTATTCAACATGGCTGTTTATCCACCCGTTATAGCGTGCTGAAAATTCGATGACATCGAACTCAACTGCCTCCGGACCGTTGACAAATAAGCTATCGGGGATCATTTTATACGGGGTGCCCCAAAAATTGCGGAAATAGATTGGAATCTCCATTGGCATGCCAGGAGGCATGGTAGTGGCATCCCGAGGGATATTCGGGTTTACTTCCCTGATCTCTGCAATGGTTGTGTTGAAGCGTGCTGCAAGTCCGGGAAGCGTATCTCCACTCTGTGCGGTATAGTCGACGAGTTCACCAGGGAGATACCCAGATCTTATCGGCATCGGTGTTGCAGTTGGCCCGCTGGGGGTTGGGGATTCTGTTGGCAGAGAAGTTGTTTGAATGATAATAGGCTGATCAACTGCTTGTATGGGACTACATGCAGGGAGGAGGATTAAAAATATAATAAGGGAAAGAACAATCGAAATAACTTTTTTCATCTATCATTAACTGTTGGGTTCATCTTCAGAGTCTGTTTCGCGTACAATCCTTGATGTAAACGCACCTATATCAGACGCTGTGATCGTGCGGTTTCCTTTCGTCAAAGTTCCCTTGTATGGATCATCCCCCGGGACGACGGTCCAACCGCTAAGAACAAATGGAATGGTGCTATCCGCCTGAATCCATTCCCCATTGTATTTACGTGCCATATGAAGGTGAGTCCCAGTGGCTCGCCCGCCCTCACAAGAAGGTTTTCCAATCAGGTCCCCCTGGTTGACCCAGCGGCCTTCTTTGATCGTGGGGTGGGGTTGCAGGTGCAGATAAAAGATCGCCCAACCAGTTTGTTCTTTTCCATCTCCATCAAGATCAAGGACCAGCACGCCGTGCTCTACGCGAGTGACCAATCCGCCTGCGGATGCGACTGCCCAGACTTCGGACGGTGAGCAACCTCCTACAACGCTTCCCGGGGCAAAATCGACTGCTGCTTGAGCACCCTGAACAGACCATGCACCATGCGGTCCTCCGGTGTAAGCCCAGGTCTCGCCAATTCGGAAGGGAAGGATAAGTTCCGGCTGCTCAATTCCTGGAGACAGCAAGGGTTCAACGATTGCGGCACGGTCAGCGGGATTGTTGAACATGGTTTTATGGAGGACGATAAAACCGTTGGTCTGGTCCATTGCGTCGAACCATTTATCACGGGTATAGATTTGAGCGAAATAATACATTACCCCCACAGTTCCAGCATTTAACTCAGGAGCGATGCGGAGGGTAGATCCATCTTTGAATACTATTTCTGAGAGTGTGCCCTGGCGCCAGCCGTAATACCCGATTGATATTTGTCTTGCAGCCCATCTTAATTGGACCGATAATTCTGTCTCATCAATATCCACATGTCCCATTGGATAGGATTCTTCGGAAAATGAACCAGGCTCTCCCAGTACCCAATGGCTGTTGTATTCCAGCAAAGATAGTAGCAAACGTGGATTGATTGAATGGTTGAGAGCGGTGATCTCAACGATCTCTGGACCTGTGCTAATGCCGTTAAATGTGAGATATTCCGTGTAATCGCTCAGGTAGCCCCCGATTGTTTCTGCGAACACCTCGGTATTAAAGTCCAGTGCTGAAGGCGAGTAAACCACCTCGCTATCAGGGATGATTTTGACATTAGGTGTAGTTACCAAAAGCCGTTGAGGCAACATCAACAATTGGCCTGGTGTAATTAACCCTGTTTCTGGAATATCGCGGTCGGAAACGATCTCAAAGGGGTGAACGTTGAACCGGGTGGAAAGCCCGGTTAAGGTATCACCGGATTGAGCAAAATACTGCAGGGGAGGGGTGTTGGCTGCGATCTGGGTAGAAGTCGGTAGAGGGGTGGGTGATGGAGTAGGTGTATCAAAGATTGGGGTAGGCGTAAACAGGCTTGGATCGATTGTGGCTGTTGTTGTAGGCTCAGGGGTTGGCGTGTTTGTAGGCCGGATAAATTGAACTGTAGGTACGATTGACTCTTCGAGTGTGACCTGAGCGGTCTGGGTCAGGCTGGCAGGGGTGATATAACCGCTGCTGCATACGACGGAAGTCATCAACAAAACTGTGGTTACGAGAACCAGCCGGAGATAAAAACCGCGCCTGGAATGTGGTCGTTTATGGGCGTTCAATTTTATTTTTCTCATATTTGCATTGGCATGGTTCAATTACTTGATCGCCTTTTTGCAAGTAGCCTCCATAATATTCTCCAGTATCAACGGCCATCCAGCCATCCATCACAAAGGGGGTCTGGCTGTTTACCGCAATCCACTCCCCATTATACCTTCTAGCGATGTGAACATGGGTGCCTGTAGACACCCCACCTTCGCAGGAGGGATGCCCGATTCGCTGTCCAGCAGAGAGATAAGTACCAATTGGAACGCGGTCGCGGGATTCGATATGAAGATAAAAGATCGACCATCCGGTTTCTTCATGGCCGTCACCATCCAGGTCTTGCACAACAACCCCTCGATCTGAACGCACCACTAGCCCATCTGCCATCGCCACAACCCATTCATCATTCTGGATGCAGCCAGTTTCCTCTTTTGGCGGGGCAAAATCGATGGCAGCCCAGGCTGACCCCCCATCCCATCCGCCGTGTGGTCCTCCCGAAAAAATCCAGCGTTTTCCTGATTCAAAGGGGAGTTGAAGTTCAGGTTGGATGAGCTGGTTTGGAACCAGCGGTTCCACAGACCAATCAAAAGGATATCCGTATAACTCTTGATAAGTTTGGAAAAACCCATTTGGCGAAACGGTTTTTCGCCAAGTTTCTTCATCCTGGATGGTGGCAAACATGTAGTGCAGGGCAGCGGTTCCAGCATTGATGTGCGGCGAGGCAGGGATCAGGATGCCGTCTGCAGTGGTGTAGTAACCCAGACCGTTTACTCTCCAAAGGTAATATGCCCGGTTGAGGCTGTTGGCAGCCCAAGTAAGCTGATAGTACAGTCCTTCTCGCCACTCATCCCGAATGCCAACAGGGTAGCTAAACTCCCGAATGGTGCCAGCAGTCTGGGTCAGCCATCCGCTCTGGTGCTCAAGGATGGCGAGCAGCAGCCGCGGGTTGACGGAATAATTCCCAGATACCAACTGGATGACTTCAATGCCACTGAGCAATTCACCTTTGACCTCCTGAGTATAGCTTGCAAGATAGCCTTCCTTGCTCATAATATATTCTGCCAGATCAACTTTGGCGTTATACGGTCCATTGACCAGTTCGGAGTCAGGAATCAGCTTCAAATCAGGTGCGGGTTGACCAGGGATTGGTGGTGGGATGAGGAGCTGTTCACCAACGGAAAGCACGTTAACATCCACCAAATTATTTTCCTGTGCAATAGCCTGAACGGTCACGGCGAACCGACTTGCGATATTTCCCAGCGTGTCATTGGCCTTGACGGTATAGGTTTCTCTGGAGGTGCGGTATGGAGGCAAATTTCGTTCTGGATCTGGGGTTGGCGTTGGTACCTGCTGGTTGGAAGGCCGAAGCACTGGCAAGAAATCGAATTCGGCGTAAGGTCCTTCGGTTGGGCGCGGAAAAAAATCCCCGGCATCCTCTGGAGGAAGCAGGGTTCTTCCTTCACCGATGGTGGTAGATGGGAGTTTACAGGCCAGGGAAATGAATACGATCCCTATCCCCAAACAAATGAGCCGGGGCCAAATTTTCATTCTAGTGGTGTTTCCTTTGGTTTCGTCGGACATGAAAGACAGGCTATGGGTTGCAAGTATGGTGCCATAATTTACCAGGCAGTATTATACCAGCGAAGAATGAAAGATCATGATCGTTTTCCCCACGAACGGCTAAAAAACGAAACCAGGAACAAGGAGTATAATATGAGAAATTTTCAGCAAATAACATGGAGGATCGTGGTATGTCTGTGACCTTGGTGGAATGCGTCCCGAATTTTTCTGAAGGTAGAAAGCCAGAAGTGGTTGAACAAATTGTTGCTGCAGTGAGAAAAGTCCCGGATATCATCTTGTTAGATTACAGTTCAGATGCAGACCACAATCGTTCCGTTCTGACTTTTGTGGGAACGGTGGAAGGGGTCGAAGAAGCAGCATTTTCCGCTATTCAGAAAGCCGCCGAATTAATTGATTTGGACCTGCATCAAGGAGAGCATCCCCGCATTGGTGCGACGGATGTTGTACCATTTATTCCGATCTCGGGTGTGACGATGAAAGACTGCGTAGAAATTGCCAACCGTTTGGGCAAACGGGTCGGGGAAGAACTGAACATCCCGGTTTATTTGTATGAGCAAGCAGCCACCCGCTCTGAGTTCGAGAATCTGGCCAATGTTCGGAAAGGGGAGTATGAGGGGTTGAAACAAGAAATTAAAACGAACCCTGACCGCAGTCCTGATTTTGGCCCGAGCGAATTGGGCAAAGCTGGAGCTACTGTAATCGGAGCCCGTGCTTTCCTGATTGCCTATAATGTGTATCTAAATACTGACGATGTGAGCATAGCGAAAAAAATTGGCAAGTCGGTAAGGCATCTTTCTGGTGGATTACGGTATGTGAAAGGGCTTGGGATGCTGGTTGAAGGCCAGGCACAGGTTTCGATGAACTTGACCAATTTCAAGCGTACCCCGGTCTTCCGTGTGGTGGAGATGATCCGCCGGGAAGCCTCGCGCTATGGAGCCTCGATTACCCACAGCGAATTGATTGGCATGATTCCCCAACAAGCCCTGATCGATGCGGCGGTTTGGTATTTACAGCTCGACGGATTCAGCGAAGACCAAATATTGGAGTACAAGATGAATGCAGAAATCGCTGCCAGGGATGGGAGCGGGTCTGAGCATGTTCAATTCCTGGATGATCTGGCGGCTGGAACTCCTACTCCGGGTGGTGGTTCGGCTGCTGCATATGCCGCCGCTATGGCTGCTGGTTTGGTAGCTATGGTGGCCCGTGTGACCATTGGAAAAAAGAAGTATGCTGAAGCTGAAGAGCAGATGAAAATAGCAGTGGAAAAAGCAGATCGACTTCAGGGTGTATTTGTCACCTCTGTTGAAGAGGATTCATCAGCTTTCGATCAGGTAATGGCTGCCTTTAAACTTCCAAAGGACTCCGAAAAGAAAAAATCTGCTCGTTCTGCTGAGATTCAGAAGGCAACTCTTCATGCGACTCTTGTCCCATTAGGAGTGGCCAAAAATGTTGTCGATCTCCTCGAACTTACCAGAATTGTAGCGGAAATGGGCAACAGCAACGCGATTACGGATGCAGGCACCGCTACAGCCTTGGCCAAGTCTGCACTTACCGGGGCAAGCATGAATGTCCAGATCAATCTTGCAGGTTTGGATGATCCTGGTGAAGTTGCTAAGATTTCCAATCAGTTGGAAACCTACCAAAATCAGGCCGCTGAACTGCTGGAAAGTATTGATCAAGCAGTGCGGGTGCGCGGTAAGATTACTGGATTTACGCTCTAAATTGAATGAGAAAAACTGCGGGCATTCTAATTGGATTTGGTTGGATCTTGATGTTGAGCGGCTGTTCTTTCTCTACGTTGCTTGGGATTACACCCACCCCGACGATTGATCTTCCAGCAGCGCTGACGGCATTAGCACCAGGTCCTACAATTTCGCCTACTCAGGCTGTGCAAGCAAATCCTATAGACCCACTTCCCACAGAAGTATTTGAGGCAAGAGAAAATAACAACTTCTGGGTTTCTCCGCTACTTCCTAGATCAATTACAGATGGGGTGGTTGCTCCAGTTGTCCTGGAACAGGTCCTGGAACGAGAGGCAGCGAACCTAATGCTGGAAGTTGGGGAGAACGGTCAGCGAATCACAACATTGGTTTATGCGTTAGTGGCACCATTTCCGACCCTGGATGATCGTGTTTCCTCAGAGTCATTAAAAAATTCCTGGAATGGAACTCCAAGTGGTGAGTTTTCCGAGGGAAATTTGTACATGACTCAGGAGACTTTATCTATATTTCAGCAATGGTGGGGTGCACCTGCGGAAGGGTTTGTACGTGTGGTTTTGGAGGAAGACCTGCTTGAAACAACCTGGTCGTTTGCGAATGCCTGGTCATTGATTCCTTTCGAAGCACTACGCCCAGAATGGAAGGTGATTCAAGTGGATGGGATGTCTCCTGTTTGGAAGGATTTTGATTATCTAGCATATCCATTAAGCATCCCCGTCAGCCTCGACGGAGAGTACACCGCAGTCGTTGACCAGTTGGCGCAGGCTTTCCAAGACCAGATTCCTGCTGTGTTGAACCGAGATCCAAACAAGTTAACCACGGTTGTCCTTACAGGTGTGACGGCGTTGGTAAGGGCTACCGCAGTCGAAATGGAGAATAAGGGCGTATTGTACCCGGCAGGGGAGGTTGGGCCCTTGCTTCAAACTGCGGATATCACCCATATCAGCAATGAAGTGCCTTTTGCTACAACCTGTCCTCCCCCAACACCAGTGAGTACGCGCCTTATATTTTGCAGTGCGGATAAATATATGGAACTGTTGGAACATATTGGAACGGATGTGGTTGAGCTGACGGGAGACCATTTCAGTGATTGGGGCACTGAGGCGACCCTTCATACCTTTGATCTTTACGATGCGGAAGGATGGGCATATTACGGCGGGGGGAGGACCCCGGAGGAAGGTCGCCTCCCAATCAGACTGGAACACAATGGGAATAAAATCGCGTTTATTGGCTGCAACGGCAAAGGGGGTAACTATACCCCGTCCACACGAGGACTGCCGGGAGCCGTTGACTGTGATTTTTCCTTGATAGCGAGCGAGATTTCAAAATTAAAGGAAGAGGGGTATATTGTAATTATGACTTTCCAGCATCACGAAGTTTATTCATTCACACCCAGCCCATTTTTAGTGGAAGATTTTAAATTTGTTGCAGATGCCGGAGCAGATATTGTGAGTGGAAGCCAGGCACATCAACCGCATGGAATGACTTTGTATCAAGGCAGCACGATCATGTACGGGCTGGGTAACCTGTTTTTTGACCAGCTTCTGATGGGAGAAAACACAACCCGGGCTTTGATCGCCAGACATATCTTATATGATGGAGAATATATCAGTACGGAAATTTTCACTATACATTTCTTGGATTTCTCTCGACCGCTCTTTTTGACCGGTAATGGGCGCACTCGTCTGCTGCGTCAGGTGTTTGCTGAGAGCGATTGGGGGGATCTATCGTATCCAGTCAACTATAGTAATTAATTCATGAAAAAAGTAAAGGAGAAAATATGGGACTAAAACCTGATCATTGGATTAGAAAAATGGCACAGGAAAAAAGGATGATTGAGCCCTTTGTCGATTCACAAAAACGTGATGGTGTTATCTCGTATGGTGTGTCATCTTATGGATATGATATACGAGTTGCTGATGAGTTCAAGATCTTCACGAATGTGTATTCAGCGGTGGTTGACCCGAAACATTTTGACCCTGCATCTATGGTGGATTACAAAGGTGATGTATGCGTCATCCCTCCAAACTCTTTTGCACTAGCCCGGACCGTGGAGTACTTCCGGATCCCGCGAAAGGTATTGACAGTATGCCTGGGTAAATCGACCTACGCTCGTTGTGGGATCATTGTCAACGTGACCCCGTTTGAGCCAGAGTGGGAAGGGTTTGTCACGTTGGAAATCTCAAATACTACGCCGCTGCCAGCCCGAATCTATGCCAATGAAGGAATTGCTCAGGTTTTGTTCTTTGAGGCTGACGAGGAGTGTGAAATCTCTTATGCGGATAAAAAGGGTAAATACCAGAAGCAACAATCAATCGAGCTTCCAAAACTTTAATCTCTGTTTCCAGATTTCCTTCTACATCAATATTTTTACTCGATTGAATTTCGATGACAAACCTGCTTGAAAAATTAAAAAATTTTCTCACCGGTCGGTTGAAACTGCCTTCCCGATTTTGGAACTGGGTTGATGGTTTCAGACTCCAACCCGGCTGGGAACGCGGTGCAATTGCAGCAGTGGGGATCCTGATCGCGCTGTATGCGGGGTTTGCAGGTGTTGATGCCCAAAGCGGATACGGTCTGGCAGTGGATATTCTTGTCCCTGTTTTTTTAGCAGAGGTCGTTTATTTCCTTTTGCTGTGGATTGGAACAGCAGTATTGCGCCTTTTGCTGCGGTTGCCTCCTTTGTCTTGGGTGATTGTGATTGCTGGATTGATTGCCGGAGGACAAGTTTGGGGAAGCCGTACTTCCCTGCATGGTGTTTTAAATTTAATTTTGGTGCTGAGCGCAGTACTATTGGGGGTTGGTATTTATTCCCTGGTGCGGATTGAGTGGCGAAAAGCGTTGATCCAGCAGAAATTTTTAATCATATTTTTCCTGGCTTTGGGCACAGCCGGCGTGCTGACCATTGGCCATTTGATCTTCTCTCCTGGCAGTAACGCTGAACCGCTTGCTGTCGAGGTTGTGCTTGGTGCTCCCCGAATTGATGCGCCTGACCCTTCCTCTTTAGGAAGTTATTCCGTCAGCACACTTACATACGGCAGTGGTGAAGATTTGCATCGGCCTGAGTTTTCTGATCAGGCCGATCTGCTTACCGAGGTGGTTGATGCTTCTGCCTATGTGAGCTATAAGGATGACACACCTCAAGGATTCCCTAATTTCATGATGGATTGGGAACCAGTAAATTTTTTCTTTACCCGCTTTTCGGAAAAGGCGCGGGAATTGTATTGGGGATTTGGGGTTCGTGAACTCCCGATCAACGGTCGGGTATGGATTCCAGAAGGTGAAGGCCCGTTTCCGCTGGTGCTCATTGTCCATGGCAACCATAATATGACGGATTTTTCAGATACTGGTTATGCTTATTTGGGAGAACTTCTCGCCAGCCGGGGGTTTATTTTCGTTTCTGTAGATGAAAATTTTTTGAATGGAGGGCTGTGGGGAACGTCTAGCGGGGAGAATGATGCACGGGCCTGGCTACTGCTCAAACATCTTGAGGTGTGGAGAGAGTGGAGCCATGATGCAGGATCACCTTTTTACCATAAGGTGGACATGTCCCAGATTGCCCTTATTGGTCATTCTCGGGGGGGTGAAGCGGCTGCTCTTGCTGCGTCATTCAACCACTTGCCGCGCTATCCGAATGATGCCAGAAAATCCTGGGAATTTAATTTTAATATTCGTTCCGTAATTGCAATTGCACCTGTTGATGAGCAATGGAGACCAGCCGATCATCCAAACCCACTTAAGGACGTAAACTATCTTGTCCTGCAAGGCTCCCACGATGGAGATGTGTATTATTTTGACGGCATTCAACAGTACGATCGAATCAATTTCAGTGGAGATGATCCGGATGTATTCAAAGCCGCTGTTTACATCTACCGCGCCAATCATAGTCAATTCAACACTTCCTGGGGAAACACCGATAAATCCGGGATTATTGGGTATTTCCTGAATCGAAGGGCTTTACTGCCAGAGGCTGAACAGCGTCAGATTGCTAAAGTTTATATTTCCGCTTTCCTCGAGGCAACCTTGAAAGATAAAACGGTCTACCGGGATATTTTTGAGGATTATCGCAATGCGGGAAATTGGTTACCTCAAACCGGATATATCTGCCAGTATGAGGACCCCGGAATGCGTTTTGTAGCGGATTTTGAAGAAGATATTGATGTTACGACAACCAGTATCGCTGGGGGAGAGATTGTAAGCCTGAGCCTGAATCGTTGGCGGGAATTAGCTCCCAGATTTCGCAATCAGGAACGACAAGATAATCATGTCGTCCGTTTAGGCTGGTCAAGTACATCTGCTTATTATGCCTTAGATTTACCTGCCGGGTTTAATTGGGGAATTGAGCAGGACTCATTGTTTGTTTTTAAGGTTGCGGATGCCCGCCAGCCTGAGGGTGTAGAGCAGGGCCTGGATTTTAGTATTGTGCTGGTGGATGAAGATAACCAGAGAGCAGAGGTTCACCTTTCAGATGTTTTACCGCTGCATACTCAATTTCCAGCATTGATCAACAAAATGCCTGTTTGGAACGAGGAATATTATAAAGATTCGAGCGAGGAAGTGTTCCAAACCTACAGGATACCGTTGAAAGTTTTCCTTGAAGATTATCCATCCTTGGACCTGTCAAATCTCCGGCAAATTCGTTTTGAATTTGACCGAGTTCCGAGTGGGACAATCTATCTGGATGATATTGGTTTTGATCTTCTGCATTGATGTAGGTAAATCTAGCATTTATCAAAGAAAGGTTTCAATTTGGTGAAAATATACAATTCCCGGTATGATTAAAATGTATTCTTTAGATGAATAATAATTTTTAAACATGTGGTAATATCGGAAGCAATGGCCTTCAGGTACGTTGGCGCCCACTGAAAAGGAGTTTAGGATGCCAGAGCGTGATCATTTAATCAGTTTGGATAAAAATACCCTGGTAGATTTGCTGGAGGATGCCGCCAAAAATTGGCTGGCACATGATGGCCTTTGGTTCCAGGCAATCGAGAAAGAATTTGGCATGGATGCTGCTTTGGAGATGGACCGGCAGGCATGGAAAGTATTCACCCAGGTGGAAGCCAAACGGATCATGCGACGTTTAGGGATTGAGCCAGGAGGGGGGATTGAGGCCCTTGAACAGGCACTCCGCTACCGGTTGTATGCCTGGATTAATGAGCAGGAAATTTACCGGGTGGATGAGCGGACTTTGCGATTTGAGATGAAAGAATGCCGGGTGCAATCAGCAAGAGAACGTAAGGGGCTGCCTGATTTTCCATGCAAATCTGTAGGAATCGTTGAATATGCTTACTTTGCTTATACCATTGACCCGCGATTGAAAACCGAAGTGATTTTCTGCCCGCCGGATCTACGACCGGAAGGGTGCTACTGTACATGGCAGTTCTCATTACAGGATGAGCCGATCCCGGCTGATGCGATTTTATCGGAGGGGTCGGTCTACGGGTAAGTTTTTTTGAGATAAATATACAAATGGCAAGGAGCTAGAACTGTCTAGCTCCTTTTTTTATTGGTCAGAAAACAAAAATTCAGATTTGATAATCGTGATCAACTAATAAATGATGATCAGATCTTTCAATTTCTCGAAGGTAGCGGGTCCAATTCCTTTGACATCCATGATTTGTTCTGGCGTGGTGAAAGGGCCATTCTGGTTGCGGAAATCGATGATAGCCTGGGCTTTGATTTCACCAATGCCTGGCAGTTCCATTAAAACTTCTTGAGGCGCGGTATTGATGTTGATCGGAAAGCTGGTTTGTTCTTCTTCTGGGATGGAATTCTGGACAGTTTCTAATCCTGATGAGGGTTCCTCTTTTTTAGGAACTAAAACCTTGCTTCCATCGGACAACAAAGCGGCCATATTTAACGATTCATTAAAAGCATCCGGTGAAAATCCGCCCGCAGCATGGATTGCATCTTCCACCCGGCTGCCGTAATCCAGGAAATAGACTCCGGGGTTATTCACTGCACCGCCGACATCGACTGCAATTTGAGCTTGTTCTGGTGCTGGCGGGAGTTTGACCGGTTTTCCTCTCGATGGGCTGTTTATGAGCAGAATGATCCCTGCGGCCAAGAGACCGCACAATAAGCCAATGATGACCAAATGCCAGGATTTCATCTCGATCCCCTAGAGAATGGTGGTTTTTGCAAGATTGGGTTAATCAATTATACGGTATTGCGCTAAATTCCACTATAATTGGGTCATTATTTTGGGAGAATTAATATGACAGGAACCTTGATCAATATTGTCACAGTTCTGATTGGTGGAACAATCGGGCTTACTTTTGGAGACCGGCTACCTAGCCGAATCAAAGAAACGGTCATGGGCGGTTTAGGATTGTTTACTATGGCGATTGGGGTTCAGATGTTTTTAAAAACGACCAATCCGGTAATCGTTTTGCTCTCATTGCTTTTCGGAGGGCTATTGGGCGAATGGTGGCAGATTGAGCGCGGATTAGAACGGTTCGGGGTGCGGATGGAAAAGCGGTTTGCAGGGGGTGACGGGGCAACAACCGATAGCCAATTTGTACGTGGTATGCTAACTGCTTCTTTGGTTTTCTGCGTAGGACCGATGACCATTTTGGGTTCCATCCAGGATGGCCTTTATGGGGATTTTATGCTTTTGACGGTAAAGTCGGTTCTGGATATGTTTGCGGCATTGGCATTTGCGTCCACTCTGGGTGTCGGGGTCTTGTTCTCGGTAATTGTGTTGCTCATTTACCAGGGTGGGTTGAGCTTGCTCGCTGGACAGGCTCAGGCGCTGCTCTCTGGGGAGATGATTGCGGAAATGACTGCAGCCGGTGGGGTAATCTTGATTGGGTTGGCCATCAGCAGTTTGCTGGAAATTAAGAAAATTCGCGCTGGGAATTTCCTGCCTGCGCTTGTGATTGCCCCCCTGATTACCCCACTGATCGCTGCATTATTGGCCTGGCTGGGTTGGAATAACTGAAAAAAGTGGAGCCTTAATAAGCTCCACTTTTTTATCATTCGCCTGAGGAAAGCTGTTCGCGAATTGTCTCTATTCTAAAACAACAGCCAGAATTTGCTCCAGGTCAGATTGTTCTGCCCCAATCAAGAGATAGGTTGTTCTACCGTCCAGGTGGATGAGAACATAAGTTGACCCATTGTGCCAGACCCGGGTGGTAGGTTCCAAAATAAATTCGTCAACAATTTGCTGATACTGATTACGGTGGTGCATGGCAACTTTGAAGTTCAGCCAGAATTCTTGCGCTTCATCCATATCATCCCAGTCAACTTGCATCATGAAGGCTTGGGATTTGTTTTCGGTATTTTGTAAGAATACATATTGGTCGCCTCCCCAGCCTCGGGCAGCTTCATACGCTGCGTACGGTCCAAAATATTCTTCCAGGATCAGATAAATTCCGTACTCGCCCATCACATTTTTATCGATTTCTTCCCAATCCTCTGCTAATTCTTCGATGTGGTTGGTCAAATCCACATTGAGTGGAATATCGTTATCAAAGTAACTGTCTGGGTGGAGGATTTGTTCAGAAGAAACCGGTGGGTTCTCGTAAGCCTGGTTGACTTCTTCCCAACCACCCTTATCGTAAAGAGCATTGACAAACTCAAATCCATAATCGTAGGGGAAATTGAGGAAGTTGATCAGGAAACCAGGATAATCTTGCGAATCACCCTCGTCGAAATTTGTAAAGGAGGAAAAAATCTCGAGTTGTTCAACGGTTGGAATATACTCATTCATATAAAGAACGGACGATAAGGTCGCATCTCCCTCAATAAGTGAGAGAAATGCAAGCTGCTGGTCGTCATCCAGAGAAAGATCATCGAACAGGTTCATATCAAAATTCTGGTACTGGAGGGCGTGTGTGCTTTCATGAGCCAATACCAGTTGGTCTGTTTGGGAGAGCTGTTCTAATTCGACCAAGTAGATTGCGTCTTCTGAAGGGACGTAATATCCGGCGATATTCTCACTGTACATATCTATTACGCCACCAGCGTAGTCGTATTCTGGAGGGATGACTTCAAGCAAGGTCAGCATGTCATCCTCTTGATCAAAAGCCTCTTGAGTTTGCTCATCAACACTCTCAGCTGTCTCTTCGCGTAGCGTTTCCTTGGTGCTCACAAATTGCGGAGGAATACGCTGAAGAGGGATTTCACGTACCTCGGAGACATCTGTGATGATCCTGTTGTAAGTGGCACTTCGAACATAATTCGGGGGCATTGTGTATGACAGGGCACTAATGAATTCATCTGAAGATATTAATGTGTCTGCATATTGTTCTATCGTGGAGATAGGTGCTCTAACAGTAAAGGAATCTCGGCCAGACACTTTTACGTTTATCTGAGCACCGCCATCTACCGTTGGGGTTACCCGTGGAACGAAGAAAGCGTTTATTCCCATGATCAAACCGACTTGGACCATGAATTGCTCATTTTCCAGTTCTGCAGGTGTGATATTCAAGTCAAAGACCATAGTATTTCTCTGCTCTTCAATTATTTCAAACCTGGGGTTTGTGCCAGTCAGATCGAACCATCCTAAGAATTCATTGACAGAGTCTACTGCTTCGTCTTCAGTTATCGTGTATCCGTCGTCTAAAGTTTGCAGTAGAAAAGAGATGCGATTGGTATCTTCTTCAGACAGGTAATCTTGCATCAATCCGAAGTAATTTTCAATTTCATTTCTCGCTTCTTCATATTTGCCAATACTGCGGTTCGACAGACCCAGGAACAGATGGGCGTAATACATGTCAGGTTCTTTATCCAAAACCTTTGTCATGGCTGTGATTGAATCGTTATACTCTCCGTCAAAATAGTGGGTGATCCCCTGAGCATATTGGACACTTACATCTTCAGTGTTGATTTCAGCAGCTTTCTGAATAGTTTCAGTAGCCTCGCTAAAGCGATCCTGATCAAGCATAATAAAGGTCAAATCATAATAGGCTTGAATATTGAAAGGATTGAGTTCAATTGCTCTAATAAGCTCCTTTTCAGCTTTTTCAGCAAATCCCTGGTCGTTTAGCATGCTGGCAATGGATTTATGGACCGTTGAGGGATATGCAGCAACTGATAATGCTTCTGAAAAAGCGTCTTCTGCATCTTCCCATCTGGATTGCAGGGTGTAAGCAAATCCTAAATCCAAATGAGCCCCTGTGAGGTACGGGTCTTTTTCAATGACTTCTTTGAGTTTTCTGATTGCTTGGTCTATCCGGTTGGTACACATGTCCGTGTTACTTTCTCCGACCTGATAAATGAGTACATGGGGATATTCCTCTACCAAATCCTGGAAATGGATCCTTGCACGTTCACATTCATCCTGATATATATAGCTGAATCCGATTTGGAATTGCGAGTAAGGAAGGAAGGGATTTAATTCCAGGGCTTTCCTGTATTCTGCGATTGCATCTGAGTATTCCTCCTGAAAAAACAATAGATTGCCCTTGGCCATATTTGAACGATAGTCATCAGGGTTTGATTCCGCGAACTTATCAATCTTTTCATTTGCCAGGTCGAATTCATAACGGTCTAAATGGATATCAATCATCCCCAATAAAGCTTGTTGGTAATCTGGGTTTTCAGCAAGAATTTCTTCATATATTGCGACCGCCTGATCGTAATCCTCACTCTGATACGCAATATAAGCCAGGTTGTTTTTGTAGAATAAGTTCTCAGGATCAAGGTCAGCCGCGCGCAAATAAGCCGCTCGCGCGGTGCCATATTCAGCAATATGGAAAAAATAATCCCCAAGAATATTAAAAGTCTTAGCGTCTTCTGGGAAATTTACAATCAATTGGTCGAGGACTTCCCAGGCTTTGTCGACATCATTGTTCCCAAGGTAAATATAAGCCATGCACCTGGCTACAAAATCATTTTCCGGGTTTTTCTCGTAGGCGGATTCTGCAATCTTCAGCGCCTCATCACGTTTCATCTGATAATCCTGAATATAGGCCAGCACCGCAAGGCTGTAGCCATCATCAGGATTAAGCTCAACCGCTTTTTGTGCTTCTACCAGCATTTCTTCAAAATTGATCCGAAGTTTAAGGTAGGTCAGGGCAAGATTGGCATGCGCAGTGGCTGAGCCAGGGTCAACCTCTATTGCATTTTTAAAAGCCTGTTCTGCTTCCAGGTACTGGTAGTTTCCAAGGAATTCGGAACCCTCATCAATAAACTTCTGTGCAGATGGTGTGGGTACAGGTGTGGCTGTCGGTTCAATGGTTGGTGTGGGGGTTTCTTGTGGGGCACCGCAAGCAGACAGCAGCAGCACTCCAGTAATCGCCAATTGAAAAAATGTTTGCCTTTTCATTTGTTCCTCCTTGCAAACTCTTTTCTATTATTATCCTTAATTTAGAATGCCAAATCAACCTCGAAAACTGCCAAAAACTGCCAATCTGAAAGAAGAATATTAATTAAGAAAAAGCATCCTAGACGCAGGATGCTTTTGTAGATATGGAGAATATTATGTTAGAGTTTCAATCAGCGCTACTTTGGTCCTCAATGATGTGTTCTTTTTTTTCCTTGGTTTCGCCTGCTCCAGCCAGTCGACGCAACTTCATGCGCACCTCGCGCCATTGGATTTCTGAAATACCGAGTTTTTGACGGATTTTGTTGGGCTCCATTCCGCTTGTCAGGTCATAAAGGGCACACGTCCAACGGCACATCAGGAAGGATAATTGATCCTCGAGCCCGATCTCTTTTCCAATATCCTCCAGGAGGTATTCCAGCCGGCGCGGCGACCATGGAAACAGCTTCTCGCTGAGGTCATACTGGCGGGCGTATTCCTCGTAAGCTTCTATCCACTCTGGGGTAATTGCAATCTTGCGTTCCTTATAGCGGTATTTGGGGTTGGAATAGCGCACAAAGAGGATTGGTCCTCCAGGAGCATCCTGGTCAATATGGTTGGTTGTCAGGGTCAGCAACTCGCCTTTTTTGATGCCGGTATCGAGCAGGAGTTTGAGAAGCACATAGTAGCGGGCATCTGCTTTTTCTTCGGAATAACGATAGCGCTCTGCTGCCTCTAATGCGGCCTGCATTTCATCCGGGTACATAACAGATGGAAGTGGGCTGCGGACAGATTTTTGGACTACCTTTTCCGCTGGATTGACCAGAAGGGCGCCATACTGGGCGAGCCAGCGGAAAAATGACTTCAGGGAGGTAATCCGGCGAGAAAGAGTTTTCGGACTGCATGGGACACCGCGTTTGTTTTGCATCCAATCAAGAAAATTATCTAAATCTCGGGTAGAGATGCTGCCGATTTTCTGATCTGGGGGCATATACGAAGCAAGCAGGTTTAAATCACCGATGAAAGCTTTAATTGTATGGATGGAGCTTCCCTGATCTTCGAGATAAAGCTGCCAGCCGTTAATGGCTAACGACAGGGTGGTCTCGGAGTTGATTGCGGTTGCAGGTTGGTTATCAGCAGACATGAATACACCTTTCACTGATTATGGTAAAGTTTCGTATAGTCAATTATACCAAAATATACGTTTAAAGTGATTTTTCTGCAAGTATTTTTGAATTGTTTTTGATGGGAGTTTTTTGGGGACTATCTATCTATTTCTTTCGGATTAAAACAGGGATCAAAGTCAGACCCGAGGATGAGCAGAAAATCATAAGGGCTGTCCTGGGTCGGAACTTGGGCAAAATTTTCGGGACCAAGGTTAAAGAGGGTAAGTAATTCTTGGGCTTGCTCAGGTGAACCTTGTGCGGTAAAGTCGTACAGCAGAGTCTGGTCATGGTTTGTTGCGTCAGCAGTCCCAATGTTTGAGCGAAAACCAGCATAGTTCAGTCGTTCGACAGCCAGCATATCCAATCCGTTGGTTGTGGTCCCATTCCAAATTTCAACGGTAAATTCCTCGGTTAGCGCTTCTGATGGAGGTCCCAATGCTTCCTTAACCAGAGCATATAAGGCGTTCAGGTCGGGGACATGCATCACTTGTCCGCGTGGATTTGTCCAGCGGGTCAATATTGTATTGTCAATATAGTAGCTGCGGATATTGACCGATCCAAGGTCGCTCATTTTCGGAGCCAGACTCAAAGCGTCGAAGAGGGTGAAATCTGTAACCACAGTCTCGGATAACTGACCGTACAACGCGGGGATATATTTGATCATTTCCAATCTGAGCGCTTGGCTGTAGATCGCCCTGATCAATTCTTGCTGCCTCCGGTTGCGGTCAAAATCATTTGATTTGAGGCGGGAACGGGCATACCATAGGGCTAACTCCCCATCCATTTCGATCATTCCTGAGGGAACAGTATATAATCCCCAATTCTCCTCTTTTTCCGGGTCAAGATAGGGAGAGATGAGTCTGTAATCGGTATACGGGCAAGCAACGGGTACTTCCACGCCTCCGAGTGTATTGATAATCTCTTCAAATTGGCTAAAATCTACCAGCATATAACGGTCAATCTCGATCCCAAAGTTATACAACAGCGTGTCTTTGACCAGGGAAGGACCCAGTCCAGGGTAATAGCCATGCTCGCCGTGCTGATAGGCCTTGTTGACTTTTTCCATCTCCCACCCGGGAATATATACGACCAAGGTGCGGGGAATTGAGAGGAGGGAAACCGAATTATATTTGGGTTGGTAGTTAACCAGCAGCATGACATCTGTCGCGAAGGTGACCTCGCGCCTGTCAGAGCCGAGCAGCAGGACGTTAAAATCTTCCGGGTTGTGGACTACGGGTGCAGGTGGAGGCAAGGCAGTCATCAGCGGTGGTCCGGGGGTTCCGAAATAAGGCGGGGGCCAATTCACAGGTGTGGGAGTTGGATAAGGGGTGGGTGTTTGAGTGTGAGTAGGAGTTGGAGCGCTGCTGGTCAAATTCGGATCACGTGTGCCAAATAAATCTTGAGGCTTGGAGAATTCAGGGCTTGGGGTGG
>JABAHR010000351.1_pt3 | contig 32385 bp, 25 predicted proteins | sample 7062101 | NCBI WGS metagenome assembly JABAHR01 (sample SAMN14534553, study PRJNA622989) | marine sediment metagenome | biome: marine biome [ENVO:00000428]; feature: marine pelagic biome [ENVO:01000023]; material: deep marine sediment [ENVO:00002113] | place: India: Gulf of Kutch | collected...
CCTCCGACATCTTTCGCGAGCGAACAAGATTTTCATAAGACCATGCGTAGTCAGGGTCGGTGGCGATGGCCGCGCGAAAGTGCTCACCGGCCTTCTCGAGATCACCCGAGTGCTGGCAGCTCACGCCGAGGGCGTTCAGGACCTCGGCGTCGTCAGGGCGAAGGCGCAGCGATTCCTCCAACGCCGCCCGCGCCCCCTGAGCGTCGCCGCCCTCGAGCAGCGCCATGCCGAGTGCGTTCCACGCCTCGGCGTCGCCGGGCACGAAACGCAGGAGCTCGCGATACGCCTGGGCGGCCTGTGCGTGCTCGCCGAGAATCGACAGCGTACCCGCCAGATTGTAGAGGGCGCTGGGGTACTCGGGCTTGGCGCCCAATGCCTTGCGGTAGGCCGACGCAGCCTGCACGAGCCGGCCCTGCTCCCGCAGCACGTTACCGAGGTTGTTCAGGCAAACGGGATCGGCGGGGTCGATGGCGAGCGATCGCTCGAAGTGCTTCTGCGCCTCGCCGGGACGTCCCTCGCGAATCGCGATGAGCCCGAGGCGCTGGAAGGTGCCCGCATGTCCCGGAACGGCCTTGGCCACCTTGCCGTAGAGACGCCTGGCCTTCTCCCAGTCCTCACGCTGCTCGGCAGCCATAGCGCGCTCCCAGAGACTGGCGATCTCTTGCTCGTTCATTGGGAGCGACCGGCGCGACTATGGGCCACCGGCTCCCGGCGCCCGAAGCTTCGATTTGTCCAGGGTGAAGAAAAAGAGCTGAATCAGGCGCGCGTTATCGCCCCGATCGCCGAAGGACTCGCTCGAGGTGTGCCAGAACCAGGGCCGGAATAGCACGCAGCGATTGAATCGCATGGGGATTGTCATCAGGTGCTCCCACTTCGACGCGTCGTTTGTGTCTCTCTTGATCAGCTCCTGGGTGAACTGCGCGCAGGAGTCGCTGCCGTACGGGGCGACCTCGCTGTCGAATATCGGCGCGCGGTCGGTGCCGAGCTCCTTGTGGCGGTAGAACTCGGTGCCGCCCCTGCAGTGCTCCGGCAGGCTCAGGTACACGATGCCCGACCAGTACGACTGCCCGTCCACGTGTATCTTCGCGCGGGCACGCTGCTCCGCGCCCGCCGTCGCGATACGAAACCGGCAGTGACCCGATCCCGGCGTGCCCATCAAGGGCTCGCGCACGATGTCGGACACGAGATCGTTCAGGCCCTGCACCTCGAACGCCTCCGCAGAGTTGTCGCCCGGGTAGTTTGCTCCCTCGGCCGCCCGCGCATATTCCGTGTGCAGCGCCGCGTTGCGCACCGCATGCGGGTCGTCGTAGAAGTCATCGATGATGAGATAGGAGAGTCTCACGGAGTCCGCTGCCCTGGGGGCGAGGTATCGGGCGTACTGGAAAGCGGTCTCGATGGTAACACCCCACCGATGGCGAGGCGAGACGGAGCGGACGACCGCGGGATGAGCGCCCTCACGCACCCCCTGACACTCACGACAGTAATCCACCTGATCATCGTCTGTGCGGTCGGCGTACCGGTCATCATGCCGCGCACGGCTTCAGGGGTCGAATTTGCCTGACCGTTCCTGACCGGCTGTTGCCGTTGGTGGGCGCGCTACTGTACCTGCTCATCGACGAGCGGAAGATCGGCCCGGTGCGGCGAGTGACAGTCGCCCCAACTGGAGCGTGCACGCTGGCCGCCGGGCGCTCTTGGCGCACCCGGGGCGCAGGGGACCGGAGCGCCGTTCGCGAGCGCTACCATGACACCGGCCCTTGGCCGGCAAGCCTCGGGCGTTCGCGAGGGCCGAAGCAATGCTTTGGCTTTTTCTTCACTCGACCCTCCGGGTGCGCCAGGATTTATCCGGCTCCATCCTGCGCATTTGCAGGCACACTTTCAAAGGTGTAGGTTCCTCGGTGAACTCCAGGCCACATCGAGGGCTCTCCCCGCGGAGGTGTGATATGTCCGAAAATGGCTCCACCCAACGCCGCAAAAAACTCGTCGGCGCCATCGCCGCTGCGTTAGCAGTAGCCGTGCTCGTCGTCGCTGGCTTCGTTTCGTCGCAAACCTCGTCCGCGATCCCTGCGATCAACGTTGACTCAGAGCAACTAGCGATACATGGTTACGACACGGTCGCCTACTTTACGGATAACAAGGCGATGCAGGGCAGCAAGGAACACAGCGCTGATTGGGAGGACGCGACCTGGCATTTCGCCAGCGCGGGCAACCGCGACCTCTTCGAGGCAAACCCCGAGCGGTACGCGCCACAATTCGGCGGTTACTGCGCACTCGGCCTTGCGGCCGGCGAGTTTGCAGATATCGATCCCAAGGCCTTCACAATCGTCGACGGGAAACTGTACTTCAACAAGACGAAGCAGTTTCGCGAAGCGTGGCGCAAGGCACCTGACGCCTACCTGGTAACCGCCAATTACAACTGGAGCGAGAATCGGAAGAATCTTCGGGATAACCGCTAGATCCTGCTGACGCCACCTATCCGGGATTCGCCGGGTTCACTATAGCCCTGCTTTTCTGAAACCATCTGCAAAATGGGCGGCACTGGCGGGCTCGGTGAACAGCCTGCCGAACTGCTCGAGCTGAGCAAAAGGATCGAGACGGCGTACCGCAGCGGTGGATTGTTGCGCGTCTTCGGTGCGCCCGAGTTGACCATACGTCGCCGCCAGCACGAGGTGGATGAAGACGTTGTCCGGATTCCGGGCAACGGCGCGTTTCAACGGGGCCAGGGCGTCCTCGTAACGATTTTGCAGGTAGTACGCCATCCCCAGATGCATCAAGCCCTCTGCAGTCATGTTCGGGTCATTTCGTAAGGCGGTCTCGAGGGATCGAACCGCGGCATCGATTCTGTTCGAATAAACGAACACCACTCCCTGTTCGGCATGGCTGGCTGCATCATTGGGATTGATAGCGATTGCGCGTTCAAGCTCCAGGATGGCGAGATCGTGATTGAATTGGCTCAAATGCACCCTCGCCAGCAACCGATGGCCATCGACACAGTTCTGGTCCAACGATATCGCCTTTCGCGCATGGGCCTCTGCCTTGGTCAGTGCGGCACGAGGGGTTTGTAGCCACCCCCACAGAATTGCATTCATGTAGGTCCAGCCGAGACCCGCATGCGCCGTTGAGTAGCTCGGGTCGATGGCGATAGCTTCTCTGAACAACTGTCGGGCCTTGAAGTTCTCTGCTCGAGTCAGCTGGCGAAGCAGTGAGAGCGCTTGCAGGACAAGATCGTAGGCGCTGAAATCGGACTCGGGGTGAGACAGGGCGCGACGCTGCTCCAGCTCGGTTACCCTGATGGCGCCAGCGCTGACTATGCGTCTTGTGATTTCGTCTTGGAGATCGAACACGTTGGTGACCAGCTCGTCGAACCGGTCCACCCAGAGTTGCCTCCCTGAATTCGCATCGACGAACTGCACGTTTATGCGTACCCGATCGTTTGCACGTTGCACGCTTCCCTCCAGCACGTAGCGAACCCCCAGCTCCCGCGCCACGTTCTGGACTTTCGTAGGCTTCCCCTTGAACGCGAACACGGAGTTTTGTGCGATGACGGTCAGATTCGAGAACCGGGAGAGGGCATTGATGATGTCGTTGGTGATTCCATCGCTGAAGTATTCCTGGCCGGGGTCCGCGCTCAGGTTCTGAAACGGCAGAACCGCGATGGATGGTTTGTCGAATCCAGACATCGATTCGCGGGCCGGTGAGAGGTTGTCGGGCTCTAAGACAATCCATGACACCGCGAGGCCAGCCGCCACGAGCACCGAGACGGCCGCGGCCGCAAGCGGCCGTCGCCGCCTTCTGAGCCGCTCGGTCAGCGTGGGCGCGACAAAGTCCGGCGCCGGAACCACTGCGCCGTTTCGAAGGCTTGCTGCGTACACACGCAGCGGCTCCGTGAATCCCTTGAGCTCCTTCTCACCAAGGTTTTTGAAGTCAATGGGGAATCGATTCGGAATTGTCTCGAAAACAGCGCCTTGGACGCAGATTCCCCCGCCTTCGGCGAGCTGCTCGACCCGCTGGGCGACAACGACCCCGGCACCAGTGACAGTATTGTCGCTGGTGACGACCTCTCCCATGCCAAGACCAACCCGGCACTCAGCTAGTAACCCATCGCCGATCCCCCGGTTGTGCTCGGCGTTAGCGCTTTGGAAGGCGATGGCGGCCAGTATCGCGTCCGAAGCTCTCGTGAACTCGGCTACGAGCGCGTCTCCGCGCACTTCGTGCACAATGCCCCCGTAACGTCTGATGACGGAGGCAAATCGGCTGAATGTGCCCGTGATACGCTCGTGGGCGAGCGTCTCGTCCTTTTGCACCAGGTCCGTCGAGCCCACCACGTCCGCGTGGAGAACCACGGCGAGCTTTCTCTGTGCCTTCGACGCCACGACGCATTTCCAGAGAGTATGTACTCCGCGAAAGTATATACGTCGATTAACCCGCCTCCGAACCGGGGTGGGAAGAATTAATCAACCTGCCCCCCCCCGAGCTGAGAGTCTGTCCCTACCCATGGATTGACGCGCCGCACCATCACAGGGAGTTGCAGAGAATCCTGCCCGGTCCCATCAAGATTGGCGAAATCCAGAACATTGACAGGCGCAATCAATCTCCGCCAACAGACACAAGCGCTTGAGTGGGCGAGGCGAGTCGAGCGCGAAACGAGGCTTTGTCAAAACCGCCTCCCAACACGTCTCGAAATGGTATGAGACAACCGCCGGACGCGTAACTGACCAGCCCCCTGAGACGAGTCCAGAAGTCAATTGATAGATTGCCTAACTGGACGGATGAGGAGTGTGCGGATAGGAGATCCAACGGCCCTGCCGGTTACTCGGGGGTGTTTTCGGGTGCTCGGCCAGCACCAAAACTGAAAGGGTCGACGACGCTGCACCCGGTGCGGCGAGTGACAGTCGCCCCGGCGGGAGCGTGCACGCTGGCCGCCGGGCGCTCTTGGCGCACCCGACCCCGCAGGCGCCCCACTCCCTTTGCGGCGGCTCGTCTACCGGGCCGGTAGCACGGCGATAGTCAGGCTCCCCAGGGTTTGATGGCTTTCTTGAGCTGCTCGTAGCCCTGCAGGAAGCCGGGGCGCTCCCCCGAGTAGACCTGGTCGAACTTCGCCAGCGCGTCGTCCAGCCAGGCGCGCAGCGCCTCGTTGTCCGGGTTGGCATCGAGATAGGCGTCGCGGATCAGGACGAAGTGGATGCGAGGGTCATAAGGCTTCTTCGTGCCGCCCACCCATTCGTCGCCGTCGAGGAGTCGGAGCAGCATGGCATCCGCGGATCCGAGCGTTTGCTCGTGGATCGGTGGCCCGGACATGCGGTACATGACCGAGGTCATGTCCCGCCCGTTGCCGGTCGTGTAGCCCATGTCGTACCACATCTCGTTCATGTTCTTCTTGACCCCGACGTGGTCGAGAACCCGCTGTCCGTAATTGCGCAGCGGATCGGAGACGTCGGCGAGGAGATCCGTAAGACGATCGCCGTCGAGATCGGTGGCCAGCACGATGGCATCGCGCTGCTCGATGAGATCCCACAGAAGCAGCCCGTAGTTCGTATCCGAGATGTGCTGCTCGATGCGCCCGCCCCAGCTCTCCATGCCGTCCTTGAAGTCCGGGGGCAGCAGCGAGATGATGCGATCCACGTTCTCCCGATGCTCCACGTATCCGTCCACCGCGTACTTGCGGCCCACCTCGAACTTGGTGCCCTGAAGAAGCCACGAGTGCAGCCCGGCGTTGATGCCGTCCTCCATGGCCTGAGTAGGCTTCATGGCCACCCGGCCGAGCTTGCCGGTCTCGTGGACCATGCGCAGGAACTGGCGGTTGGCATAGGCCATCTGAACGCCCGGGGTATTCATCTCCGAGTGGATGAGCCCCTTGTCCGGAGTGACGGTGAAAGCCTGGCGATCCTGGGAGTAAGGTAGACAGGGCATGCAGCGCACGACCGTTATCGTGCCGTAAGGGCGCACGTTGCAGTAGACGCCCGCCTGGGTGCGCAGGGGCGCGTTGCCGGACTTGCCCATGACCACGACCTTCTTTCCGCTTGCGTCGTTCACATAGGCATCCCCGGCCGTCGACCACTTGATGGAGATGCAGGGCATGTTTCCGAACCACGCGAGCGGCTCGAGCTTCTTGTCGTGGCGATACTGGGCCCACATGGGCACCGCGTAGAAGGGCAGACCGAGAATATCGAGGGCGGCGACGGTGCCGAGGAGCGCGTAGGCGTCCGTGAGCGAGTGGGCCACCGGATTCACCTTTGCGTCGTGGTTGCCACCCTCCCAGATCACCGCATTCGGGTAACCTTCCGGGCGCACATCGGTGGACCGGTAAAGCCCTTCGAGCAGCGTGAACAGGTCGCCCCCGTCCGCCTCGGTTCGGGCAATCTTCATCAGATCGAGCATTTCGAACCTCTCCGCATGGATCGTCGTGTCGTCGTCCGGGGTCACCCCGACACCCCGGAATTCACCCCGCGAAGAATGATGTCCAACCGGCCATCTGTAAAGGGCGAGCCACGCGTTTGGCTGATCGGGCTCAACAACGGCCCGGCCAATACGCGCCAATCCCGCGCCGGCGGCCGGCACTGCAGGCCGCCGACCCGCGGCTCGGCAACTCCAACTGAATCGGCCGACACCGGTGCGGTGAGTGACAGTCACGCCGGCTGGAGCGTCCACGCTGGTGGCCGGGCGCTCTTCGCGCAGCGGAGCACAGCGGGCTGGAGCGCCGGTCGCGAGCCCTGCCACAAACAAACGACATGACGGATCTGGGCGCGTCGAATCGCGTCGCGTTACCCAACGTGCGGTTGAGTCTGCCATCCGCCCAAATCTCGGTTGGCGCCACTCAGATGTGCCAGAATTCAGTCAAGACCTTTCAGTCCTGCTCGAAAGAACCGGATATGTCGCGGGTTCACCAGATTCAACTCAAGTACGATGCCCGAGAGGATCGCACTCTCCTTCGCATCAGCACCTTGGACAAATGCGAGTATCAGTTCTGGATGACTCGCAGATTCACTAAACTGCTATGGCCGGCACTCATTCGTATGCTCGAGTCAACGGGAAAGGTGGCCCAGCAGCGGGACCAGGCTGCCAAATCGGCAATACTGGCCTTCGAGCATGAGAAAGCCACGTCAAACAGCGACTTCGCCACCAAGTATCAGGAAGACGCCACCCGGACCCCCTTGGGCACATCACCAGTATTACTCGCCAAGGTTGAAGTGAAGTCCGATTCGGGAAAAGTCCCGCGGCTCGGTTTGCATCCATTGGAGGGGCGTGGTTTGGAAATCGCCGTGGACGACAAGTTGATTCACTCGTTCTGCTCCATGCTCGCTAAGGCGGCACAGAGCGCCGACTGGCGTCTGGATCTCTCCATAGGTGAAGAATCGGCAGCCGCGGGGGACAATCCTCGGCGGCTGAACTGAGGCCGCCGATGCCAGACGCGGGGGAGCACGGCGTCTGCTCTGCCCCCTCGAGGCGAAGCCAGACCTAGAGCTGGCGTTCAGTCAGGTGATCACTGTGCCCGCGCTTTCTTTGCATCTCGGACTGCTTTGCCGAGTGGCAGCGCCGGATCACCTCGATACTCTGACCCAGGTCGACAGTCATGCCCAACCCATCGAGCCGGGACGGCCGGTTCACGCCTTTCGCGTAATCGAGTAAAATCCGCCGCGCCGGGCACGGTGCCGCCTACAGGAATATGTCAGTGAGAACGAGTCAGTTCGATTGGGCTTCCTTCATCATGCGACTCGTCGCGGCGCTCGCCCTCGTCTTTCTCACCTACAATCCAAGCGGTTACTCCTACGTTCACTGGTTCAAGGATGCTCTGGCCGGTGGAACGGCAGGGGCCGAGCACTATTTCGTAGGCGTGGTCCTGCTCATTGGCTGGGTGGTCTTCCTGCGTGCAACGCTCATGTCGCTCGGTGGAATCGGGATCCTGCTCGCCGCCGCCTTTCTCGGAACCCTGGTTTGGATGCTGGTCAGGTACGAGATCGTGCCAGCGAATACCGGCACGGCGATCACCTGGATCTCGCTGACGTGCGTGGCAGCACTGCTGGCCATCGGCATGAGCTGGTCGCACATCCGGCGGCGCATATCCGGACAGTACGACGTGGACGAGCTGGCGGAGGGTTGACGGAATTTCAAATCCGGGGATTTTCCGGAGAGCGCGCCCACGGGTGTTCGAGGCGGCGGCACTCCCGCGGGAGCGGGACAGCGAAGAAGACCTCCTCCAATGGTCTTTTGTACTTCGTGCTCACGGCGACCAACGGACAGACCATCGGCAAGAGCCGGATGTAGACGCCCGAGAGCGGCCGTAACAACGGCATCGCGTAGGTGTGCAATTAGGCGCCGGGCCGAGCGCTCGCTCGGGAAGCCCGAATGGCTTGCCAGTCCATTGTCGATTTGGCCACCTGGCCCAGCGCGGACTCACCACACTCCCTCCTGTCTGAGCAAGCCGACCATGGTCGGAATACCCGCAGTGGACCTCAATTGGTCCAGTGTGCGCAGGCCGCGAGGGTGGATTGGCCTCCCGCACAAGTCAATTCAGCCATCTCTACTTGACTATCTCCGACCTGGAAAAGTAGTTTTAGCGTGCTGTAAACACTCGAAAAAACGATGACGCCCCGTGGGCTTTAAGGGCGCACCGCGGCCTGACAAGTCATCCGTTCAACAGGCGGCGATTTGGCCTGACCCTCAGACAGGCACTCATCATTCTCGACCGATTAGAAGAATATGGAGGAGGACATGAAAATATTTTCTTCGACACCTACCAGGACACTGCTCGCGGCATCTTTTATCAGCCTCGTTTCGCTCTCTGGGGCATCAAAAGCAGCTGATAGCAGCCAACCGATCGTCATTCCAATCCACAACTGGTCAAGCCAGGTGGTCATGGCGTATGTAATCGGCGGCATTTTCGAATCCATGGGCAATAACGTTGAATACGTTCCCGCCGATACCCAGGCCGTTTACGAGTCTATTCGTAATGGCGACGTAACGATCTCCCACGAGGTCTGGCAATCCACGTTTGGAAAGTCCTTTTACAACGCGATGGCAAAAGGCGGTGTCATTGACGCCGGCACCCATGACGCCGTGACGCTGGAGGAAATGGGTGTTCCGAACTGGGTCATCGAGAAGGGACTCTGCCCGGGTCTTCCCGACTGGAAAGCCTTGGCAAACTGCCATAAAAACTTCGCCACGCCGGATTCCGGAGGCAAGGGTCGTTGGCTCGAAGGTCCGCAAAACTGGCACGGCGATTTAATGCCCGAGCGTCTCGAAGCTCTTGGACTGGCTGACAAATGGACCGTCAAATTTGCCGGCGGCGCTGATGCGCTGTGGGCCGAGCTCGCCGCTGCCAAGAAGGAAGGCCGAGGTACGGTGATATTCAACTGGACGCCCAACTTCACGGACGCCGAGGGCTTTACCTTCATCGAATTTCCAGCATACAAAGACGGTTGCAGGAAAGCCGATGGTGGCGATGGTAAGTGCGGTTCTCCGAAGGGCTGGCTCAAGAAAGCGGCCAATTACAAGTTCCCGAAGACACATCCACGCGCGTACATGACGTTTTCGAGAATAAACTTCACCACACCGCAGATCGGTGCCATGGCCGCGCTGGTGGACATCGACAAAATGGACCACAAAGACGCCGCCAAAAAGTGGTTGGCGGATAACGAGGCCGTGTGGAAGCCCTGGACCAAACCAGGTATGTGACAACACCTTACTCGTGCCAAGCCCCCCTAGTTCTGACTAGGGGGGTTTTTTATTTATTAAAAGCCGTTTGGTTACCACAACATCGTGATATCTTTATTCGCTGACCAACGGTGAGCAAGTAAGTCATGTCGCCTCGACTCGAAACACCGGAAAATCAGCAACCGGTCATCCGGTGCGACTCCGTCTACAAGATATTCGGCGAGAACGCCGAGAGAATGCTGGAAGCTTCAGGCGGCAATGTCGATGCCAGAGCCTTCCAGGACGCCGGCTGCGTGGTCGGTGTGAACAATGCTTCTTTTCAAGTCCAGAAAGGCGAGCTATTGGTTGTAATGGGCTTGTCGGGATCGGGCAAGTCGACATTGCTTCGCTGCATATCACGGCTCACCGATGCCACAGCGGGCCGTATTTTTATCGACGGCGAAGATTTGCTGGCGATGTCAAATAGACAGCTGATTGAACTTCGCCGCAGCAAGATGGGGATGGTATTTCAAAGCTTTGCTCTTTTACCCCACAAAACCGTGCTTGAAAATATCGCCTTCCCTTTGCAGATAAAGGGAAAGAGCACGCAAGAAAGCGTCAAAAGAGCGAAAGACATGGTCGATCTTGTCGGACTTGACGGGAGAGAAAATTATTTTCCAAGACACCTGTCGGGCGGCCAGCAGCAACGTGTCGGCATAGCCCGCTCGCTCGCAGTCGAGCCCGACATCTGGTTTCTAGACGAGCCGTTTTCGGCCCTGGACCCCTTGATTCGTAAAGAGATGCAAGACGAGTTCCTGCGATTGCAAGGCGTCTTGAACAAAACCATATTGTTCGTCACGCATGACTTTGACGAGGCTCTTCGGCTGGCCGATCGTATTGCCATCATGAAAGACGGTGTCATCGAACAGTTGGATACGCCGGCGAACATCATCCTCAAGCCGGCTACCGAATACGTGCGAAAATTTACCGAGGACGTACCAAGAGAAAAAGTCCTCAAGATAGAATCCGTCATGGAGCCCGTGGACAGCTCTGAAGAGCTGAGTGACCTGAATGTCTCCAAAGATGCCATTATCGAGACCGTCGCAGAAGCAGTCTTGACCGAGAGGAAGCCGGTCGCGGTGTTGGATGAAAATGAGAAAATTGTCGGTGTGTTGCATTCGTCCAACGTGATCAGCGTGCTGTTTGGGAGTAGTGCCAAAAAGCCAGACTCGGAATGACTTCCCTATGAATGCTGTCACGAAACATCCCAAGCTGATGCAATTCGGTGTTTTGTTGGCCGTGTTTTTCCTGCTCTGTTTCGCCATCTCGCCATCGGACACGAACTTCTTGTGGCGCTTGCCGCCACTCATCAAAAACCTTCCCGTGCTGATTAATGACAGCGTCGATTATTTGATGTTCGACTGGATGCCGGTGCAGGTGTACGACCCCGAAATCGATGACTACGAGCAGAAAGCACTGTTGACAGCGCTGACGAGGGCGATCTCGGGAAGCGTTCTTTTCTTGATTGACTTGGTGCGGGAAATTCTCCTCGGTGGCATCAAGACCATTGTAACTTTCACGGATTGGGATTTTGTCAGTCAGAATAAGTGGGCTCGCTGGCCGGCTCTTCCCTGGACCGTGGTCGCCGCTGGGGGGATTATTCTAGGCTACTCACTCCAGGGTAAAGGCCTTGCCTTGCTCGTGGGGTTCTCCAGCATTTATATCGCCGCGTTCGGTCAGTGGGAGCCGTCGATGGAGACACTATCGTTTGTCCTCATCGCGGCTCCTGTGTCGTTTCTCCTGGGCTTGGTGTTTGGAATTTGGGCGTACAAAAGTAAGGCAGTCGAAGCCGCTCTGAATCCTCTGCTCAATGTGGCGCAAACCATGCCGCATTTCTCGTATCTGGTGCCCGTCATGGTCTTCTTCGGTATCGGCGACCATGCAGGTGCCATTGCAACCATTATTTTTGCTACGCCACCGATGGTTCGTTTGACCTTGCTCGGGCTCAAACAGGTACCGCCCGAAGTTGTCGAGGCGGGTCTCATGAGCGGCTGCAGCAATTTGCAGCTTCTTTTCCGGGTGCTCATTCCAACGGCGCGGCGAGATATCCTGGTCGGCGTCAATCAGGTCATCATGCAATGCCTGGCGATGGCGGTCATCGCGTCATTTATCGGCGCGAAGGGACTCGGACACAATCTGCTGCTCGCGCTCAATCAGCTGAGGATCGGGCAAGCGCTCGAATTAGGTATCTGCATCGTTCTGATCGCTGTCGTCCTCGACAGGCTGTCGCTCGCGTGGGCCAACAAGCAGAGGGATTATTTCGCGGACCTCAGCTTCTATGGCCGACATAAATATTCCTTGTTATTTCTTGCTGTTTTGCTCGTCGGTATTGTTCTCGCCTTTATTGGCTCGTTCATTTTCAAAGGAGGTCCCAACTACCTTTATCTCATTCCACACAACAAAGGCATCACGACGGAGCAGTTCTGGCAGGCGGGAGTCGACTGGATATGGGATACGTTCTTCTATACGTTGAAAGGTTTCAATGAATGGCTGATTGTCGAGGTGCTGTTTCCGATGAAGACCGCGTACCTGAGCATGCCAGTAGTGGCAACTTTCACCTTGGCAATGGGTATCGGCTACATAGTAGGCGGCTTGAGAACGTCACTGATCGTTGGTGGATTCTTGCTGTTCATCGCCTTGACAGAATGGTGGGACAGAGCACTTATCACGGCTTACCTGATGAGTTTCGGAGTCATCGTGTCGGCCATAATCGGCATCGTCGTCGGTACGGCCTTTGCTCAGAACACATATACCACGAAATTCATCCTGTTGCTCTGCGATACCTTTCAAACGTTTCCGTCGTTTATCTATCTGATTCCGGTGATTATGCTTTTCGGGATAACCGATACATCGGTCCTGATTGCGGTAATAATATTCGCCTCTATTCCTGCGATCCGTTATACGGTCGAAGGGCTTCGCAGTGTCCCGCCATCATTAATCGATGCGGGCTCGATGTCAGGAGTGAATCGATTGCAGAGATGGATAAATATAGAGCTACCCATGTCTTTTCCACACATGATGCTGGGCGTCAACCAAACCGTTGTATTTGCCTTATTCATGGTAATTATCGGGGCGATGATTGGCACCGATGATCTCGGCCAGTTGATTTTGAAATCACTGTCAGATAAGCATGGAATAGGCAATGGAATAACCCTCGGTCTTTGCGTGGCGTTTATCGGTCTGGCGGTTGACCAAGTCATCCGCACGTGGGCAAACGAAAGAAAACAGCTCCTGGGGCTGGCTTGAAGCTGCCCTCGAGAGATCGGTCCCGGCCACGACAACTCAGAGCACGTCAGCCTCACGATCGCTCTTTGAAAGTCTTACTCCGGCCTATGGCCGGGTAGCTTCCAGGTATCGATTGAAATCGTCCGGCTTCACCAAATCCGGTTCAGGGGTCGGGACCGGATGTACATTCTGATTAATTTGCCCACTGTCGGGTGCGCAGCTGAGCAGAACGGTGTCTGTCGAAGCGTCCCGTCACTCGGCGACTTGCCCGGCTGGAAGACCGGCGCCCGGAGCACGAACCCGCCGATAGCGACTCAGGAGTGTGAGAGCGATGACCAGATTGAGCACGTTGAATGCGATGGCATTGACGAAAGCCCACGTGTAGGTGCCCGTGACATCGTAGATCGCGCCCGCCATCCATCCCCCGAGCGCCATTCCAGATATGGTGAACAGGAAGGCCATGCCGATGCGCCAGCCCGCCTGACTCGCCGGGAAGAAGGTGCGGATGATTATGGCATAGGACGGCACGATACCGCCCTGCACGAGCCCGAACGCGATGGCGCAGAGGTAGAGCGTGGGCAGGCTGTTCGCGGCGAGAAACGCAACCAGCACCAGCGCCTGCAGCAGGGAACCCAGGAGCAGCGTGCGCAGGCCTCCAATGCGATCGGACAGCCACCCCGACAGCACCCGGCTCAAGATGCCGAAACCCAGCATGAGCGCCAGCATCTCCGCGCCCCGGGCCGCCGCGAAACCGAGGTCGAGCACATAGGGGATGATATGCACCTGGGGCATTGCCATGGCGACACAGCAGCCGATCCCGGCGACACAGAGCAGGCACTGCAGAGCATACGGCGGCAGCGCCAGGGAGCGATGGCGCAGAGGCTTCAGCGGCACCCCGTCCGCCGACGGCTCTTCCAGGGGCGCCCGGCGAAAGAGTGCGAGGCAAAGCGGCAGCATCGTGCCGAGAGTGAGCACCGCGAGCCAGCGATAGGTCTCGCGCCAGCCGTCGCTGTCCACCAGGTACTGGAGCAGCGCCGGCCAGATCGCGCCCGCCACGTAGCTGCCGCTGATGGCGATGCCGACCGCAAGCCCGCGTCGCGCCGTGAACCAGTGGGACACGTCGGCGACCAGGGGGGCGAACGTGAAGCCCGCCCCGAGGAATCCGCACAGCACGCCGATGGCGAGACCGAACTGGGTCAAGTCGAGGGCGTGGCTGGCGGCATAGAGCCCGGCCGGTAGACACAGACTGCCGATGACAGCCGGTACGACGATGCCGAAACGATCCGCGACGCGGCCCATGACCACCCCCCCGGTGCCGAAGCCGACCATGAACAGCGCGTAGGGAAGCGAGGCGGCACCACGGCCGATATCGAACTCCCGGGCGGCGGGCTCGAGCACGATGATGGCCGCATACATGGCCGACCCGCCGATGGACATCAGCGCGAGAGAGGCCATCAGACGCATCAGTGGATAGCGGTCGGGCATGGTGGCTGTCCGGCGAAAGGGTTGATGATAACGCCGAGCGCCGCCGCCGCCGAGCAGGCGGCGCCATTGCCGGGATATGCGATCGCGAGCCTGGCGTGGAAGCAGCCCCCATCCAGGCGCCGGCCATCGCGTTTCGCCAGCGATGGAGCATGCATTAACATGGGAATCCTGGAGAGTCCGTCCATGACAGAAGCGCAACGCAATTTCGAGATGCTCTTTCCCACGGTCATACAGATGACCGTCATCCCGGATTTCCGTGAGCTCAATGCCCGCCTGCTCGAGGAGATCGAAGAGGTTCGCAGGACCACGCCGGGCGGCCGCCCCGCGTCCTGGTCCTGCGATGTCTACACCACCATCGGCAGCAATTTCCTGCTCCATGAGCGTCCGGGCTTCCGGCGACTCTGCGAGCACTTCGTCGAGAATGCCGAGCGCTATGGACGGGCGATGGATTACCCCATGGACACCCATCGGGTGGCCATCGACATGTGCTGGCTGAACGCTTACCGACGGGGCCACTCCCAGGAGCGTCATACCCACATCAACTACGTGTTCGGTGGGATCTATTACCTCAAGGCGCCGCCCGGGGCGTCTAAGCTGATGGTGCACGCGCCCACGGCGGACGTGATGATGGTGCCCGAGGTGCGTCAGCGCACGGATCTCAATACCCGTTTCCAGGAGATCGAGCCACGGGAAGGACTGATGCTGATCTTCTCGGGCAACCTTCGCCACGCTGTAAAGGTGGCGGACATCGACGAGGAGCGCATCAGCGTCGCGATGAATGCCAACCTGGTTCAGCGAAGAGCCGCGTGAGCGTTCCCATGTCCGGCACCGGAGCCCCCCATCGCTCGATGACACAAAGCGTCACCGCCGCGTATTTCCCGACAGTCCTGCTGCGCACCCACGTGGCCGCCCAAGAAGCCATCCGTGAGTCGCTGGCAGCAGAGCTGGAGCGGATTCGCACAGAGATTCCGAGCAGCCCGGATGCGGGCTGGGCGTGCCCGGTCTACACGACGTTGATGAGCGAAAGCGGGTTACACAGGACCGAAGCTTTCCGAACGCTCGCGGACATCTTTCTGCGCGAGGCCATCGCCTTCGCCGAACACAAGTGCGTGGATCTGGATGCGCAGCCCCTGGCCGTCCACAAATGCTGGCTGAACGTGCTTGCCCGGGGCGACTCGATGGACGTGCACAGTCATCCCAACAGCTTCTATACGGGGTACTACTTCATCGAGGCACCGGCCGACGGCACCCGCCTCATCCTCTATCACCCAGCCAAGGAGATGGGCTTCTCCATGCCGGTGATCCGGGACACCATGCTGAATCAGGAAGGCTATACCTGCCTTCCCCGTGCCGGTGACCTGGTGCTCTTCGAGAGTCATATCGTGCACAGCTTCCAGCTCCACGATTCTCACCGGGAGCACGTCAATCTGGGATTCACCGTAGGTCCCGCCTGAGAGCTTATTCGGCTCTGACGAACACGTCACGCGTGCGCAGGCGTCGACGCGCGCCGGCTTAGGCCCGCGGCTTCGAACGCTCGCCGTCGGTGAGTGAACATGTATGGGGATCTGCGTGCAGAGGCGTCGCGCTTCGCCGGGGCACGCCAGGGTCGAGCGCTGCGGCCGAGCACGCAGCGCGATGGCTACGGCTCGCGCGCCAGGGCCTCGCGCTCCTCGGTCGGCGGGTGCGACGAGAGGAAGCCCGGCACACTGCCGTAACCTTTCTGCGCGCTTCCCTCGATGCGTTTCAAGAGCGCGGCGAAACGCGATGGATCGTAGCCGGAATCGCGCATCATGCGGATGGCATACTGATCGGCCTCGCGCTCGTTGTCACGCGAGTACTTGAGATGCAGGAGCAGCGTGGGCGCCGCGGCGGCAAGGGATGTCGCCGAGGTCACGTCGCCCGTCACCGCGGCGATGATGAGCGCGATGACAGAGCCCTCGAGCAGCCGGCGCATGGTGTGCCGGTGGTGGACGTGGCCGAGCTCGTGGGCGAGCACGCCGAGCACCTCGGCGTCGTCGCCGGCGGCGTTCACCAGCTGATCGGTCATGACGATGATGCCGGCCGGCAACGCGAACGCGTTGGCGCCCAGACTGGCGCTCGAGCGGAACTCGAGCCGGTAGGGCGTGGTCTCCCCGCTCGCGCGCACCATATCGTCGAACTTCGAGCTCAGCGTGACCTGGCGCGACTCGGCCAGCTGCGAGGGACCCAGCAGGTACTCGTCCATCCCGCTCAGAGTCTGGCGCCCGAGCACGCTCTCCGTCTCCACCGGAATACGCTTGGCGATCTTCTCTACCACCACCGGCACCACGTGGGTCACCAACAGCCAGAGCGACGCCACCACGAGCGCAATGGCAACGACGGCGTAGGCCGGTCGCGACTCCCAGCGGTGCAGGATGCGCTCGTAGCCACCGATCCCGGTCATGCGATCCACGGCGTCATTGTCCTCGGTGACGCAGGCGCCGCCATCCGGCAGGTAGAGCCAGCGCGGGGTATTCGCGATTCGCACCGACCAGCGCACGCTCCGGGCATCGAGCTCGGCTTCCACCTCGTGACCAATCATTTTGATCTTGCCGGCGGACAGCACCAGGCTCACCGGGTGCCGCGCCGAGGTGCTGCCGTCGAAGTAGATTGCCTGCAGGACGCTCACAGTCCGAAGTCCAGGTTGAAGATGTCGCCGAACTCCTGCCCGACCGCTCCCACCCGCTCGAGCGCGGGATTCGCCTCGTGCAGGTTCTCGCCTTCGACGGCCACGCTGAAATTCTCCAACCGATAGCGCTTGGTGCGCACCACACCCCACGGAATGAGCAGCCCCACCGTGGCCGCGGCGGCGAGCACGTTGCTGATGTAAATGTACGCGAGCCTGCCGGCACGCAGCGTGCTTTCGAAACGCAGGCCGGGCCCATGCGCCCCACTCCACATGAGGTTTGTCGTGCGCGCCTGCACCAGGGCGTAGGCCAGGGCGTATGCAGCGTACATCAGCGCGACGGGCAGCATGAGCGGGATCCACGCCATGTTTTCGGGCACCTCCAGCGCGGCGACCGCGAAGCCTATCAGCAAGACGATTGGCACGACGAGCACGATGAGCAGCAGCCCGGACAGTATGTAGGTCGCGTAGAATTTGTCAGCCGATACCTGGCACTGGAATCGCGTCCTGCCCAGGGCATGGTGCGAAATCACGAACGCCTTGTGACGCGCCATGAACCAGGGGAAGGCGAGGCCGGCGGTCAGCAACACAACGATGGGCATACCGATATACATGCGCGCGGCCTGGCCCCGGGTCGGCGCAAACTCGAAACGCAGGCCGCGCCAGGCCGAGTTGTGTGCGTTGAACGTTAGCGTTCGTACCACGAGCCAGGGCAGCATGAGCAGGAAAACCGCCCAGAATCCGAACGTCGACATGGGGTAGAGCTCTACTGAGAAGACGTAGACCACGAACAGCACCGCCGCGAAGATACGGCCTTTTAAAATCGCCTTGGGGTTCGCCAGGTAGTCGAAGGTGTCGCCGTCGAGTCGCGTGCAGCCGTAGAAATAGCGCTTCTTGCGAACCTTGGCCCACGCGGAGTAGACGCCGAGCGTGACCAGCGTGAAGAAGAGGTTCACGATCCATATACGGAAATACTCGAGCGCAGAGGCGCTGAACTCCGGCCGCACGATGCGTTCGCTGCCTTGGTCGGCAGGCTCAGGGGCTGATATGCGCTGGATTTCGCTCACGGACTGCCGGACGGATCATGTTACGCGACTCACCAACGCAGGGCCTATCGGAGACACCCCCGCTCTTCAATCGCTCATTTTTGGATGATGCTCTTTTGAGCCCCAGGTATTACAATCCCCGCCGCATTTGTGACTTTAGCAGGTGATTCCACACACGAAGGGGGGAAGAATTTCATGTTCAAGGAGTTCAGAGAGTTCGCCATGCGCGGCAACGTGGTCGATATGGCGGTAGGCATTATCATCGGGGCCGCCTTCGGCACGATCGTCAAATCACTCGTGGATGACGTGATCATGCCGCCCATCGGGCTGTTGCTCGGCAATGTCGACTTTTCGGATCTTTTCATCGTGCTCAAGGACGGGGCGCAGGCCGGACCCTACGCCGCCCTCGCGGCCGCCAAGGAGGCCGGGGCCGTTACGCTCAACTACGGCGCGTTCATCAACACCGTCATCAGCTTCGTGATCGTCGCGTTCGCGGTTTTCATGTTGATTCGCGCCATGAACAATCTGAAGCGCAAGGAGGAGGAGCAACCCGCGGCGCCGCCCGAGCCATCTGCGCAGGAAAAGCTCCTCTCCGAGATCCGCGACATACTGAAGGCCAAAGCTTAGTCGATACGGCTGGCCAGTCCAGTTATCGGGCCGGCAGAAGGGAGCGATTCCCACCCTTAGCCAGCGGGCGCACGGCTCTCGAGCGGAACGCTCAGGGCGTGCCCCGCTCGGCGAAGGCATTCGCTGTCATGAGAGCAAGATTGCCTGGTTCTGGAAGATCACGATCACGGCCCCCGCTATGAGTGCGCCGCCCAAAGGCTTCGCGAGCACGCGGCCGCCGGGGAGGTTCTTCTCAGCAGCCATGACCGCACCAAGCAGGAGCATCCAACCAACGCTGCCGGTGCCAACGACGAACATCAAGAGCATCAGCGCCCAGCAGCAGCCTACGCAGTAGGCGCCATGGTGTATCCCGATGGCGAGCGCCTGGCGGTGCACGTTGCCACCTCGCCAGTGTCGAAGAACGAAGCTCAACGGCGCGCGGCACCGATCCAGACACTTGTATTTGAGATCCGAGAACTGAAAGGCACCGGCGACCCCAAGCACGACTGCCCCCAGCACCCATCCGTTGAGTCCGAGCCAGATGCTCTCTCGCACCAGCTCGTTGACTCCCCAGTCCACCAGGTGAGCGACTACGCCAAAAATCAGCCAGATGGACAAATAGCCCACGATCACCAGGCCGACGAGGCGGCCGCTGTCCTTCCGTTTCTGGGTGAGTCGACGAAAGGCGTCCAGCAGGGGTATCGTGGTCGGCAACATCATCGCCGCGGTCATGAGAACCCATCCGGAGACGTAAAGCAGCGCCGGAAGGACGACAGATCCATTCGGTAAAACGCGGCAGATGCTGGCCGCCAGACCAATATCGGTCCAGCGGCCGTGGTCGAGGTAACGTCCGTAGGGTGATTGCGCCCAGATCCAGAGGGTCAGCCACGCCAGCGTTACCAGCATTCCCGCCAGTAGCAGGAACTGACGCCGGCTTCTTCCAGCGCCATCCCTGGCGCTCAGTAACCCGAGCGCCTTATCCGCAACGGGAATGGCCAACGCTAGGCCTCGAACGCAAACCGCCCCTGGACAGCGCTCTTTCCCTCGATACTGAGATTCATGCCGAGGCCCGAGTGTGACGCCTTGAGGTACGTTGCCTTGCCGACGTAGTAGGGTGAGTCCTCAATGACACAGAGCGCCGCGTCCTGAAGAGTCGTGCGCCTGCCCGTGGGCCCTTCGAAGGGATAGATCTCCGCATCCAGATGGGACCCGAGCTTCAGCTTTCCTTTACCCTGGGCGACTTCAAAGGTGATAGGCACCCGTTCTACGCCAACGACCTCACCGACGAGCTGCGCCATATCGGCCACCGGCCCACCCTTCTCGCCTGTGTAGACGCTGAGGATTGCATTTTCCTGCTCGGCGCTCGCCTTGTCGTCGACACATGCGACGACCCGCCAATTTCCCGATAGTGCATTGTCCGGGATGTGCAGAATGAGCGCGAAGGTCAGACCTGAAACGTCTACTCCGTCGATTTGCCCCTTCTCGAAATGCCACGCGAGGGTGCCGTCACAGGTTCCCGTATCCGGATCCTCACCAACCCAACAGGGACAAATCGCGTTGCAGGTGCACGCTTCGAGCATGGTGCCTTCAAGTTTGTATCCCATCTCCTCTCCCTCCTTGCCTCGCTGGTCGAGGCACAGCCGCGGTCTACTTCATGGCGACTGTGCGGTCTGATTGCCCGTTTTGCGGTTCATAATACTGCCCAGATTTTTCCCGCTTGTCACGAACGCGAAGCCGCAGGCGGCCGCGCGCATCGCCCGGGCGCGATCCCCGGCAGGATCTGGCCGACGGACTCAGAGCACCGAACATAATTGCTCCCCAGCGATTGCGCGCTGATGCACTGCAATATTGCGAATGAAAATTTCGATTGAGTGAAGTCACCCCCAGGACTCGCGGCCGTCAGTGGCATGCCATCCGTCAGAGGTCCTCGAGGAACGCCTTGGCCTGCTGCAGATCCGCCGTGTCGAACCCCTCGGTGAACCAATCGTATATGGGCAAAACCAGGTCACGGGCTTTGCGGCCTTTGCCCTGCTCGCGCCAGAGCCGCCCGAGACAGATAGCGGTCCGAAGCTCATAGGACCGCGTTCCATGTTGCCTCGAATTGAGTAACTCCCGACACACCTTACCCCCAGCGAGGCTCCTGTGCCAATTGAGCACTCTCGGCACTTATCGCTTCAGTCACCCCGCTTTCCCTGGCCTTAGCACCTCTGAGCCCGAAAAGCCAAGCTAACGTTCTTCGACTTCGGAGACGTGAGACGACAGCGCGCAACCATCGAACCAGGGCAGGGGCCCCGTAATGAGAGCGATCGAGAATTCGACATTGTCCGCGTGCGTCATCCGACGCAATCGTATGAGCTTTTAAAAGACGCGACCGTGCACGGGCCTAGCCGCGATCGATTCCAGGAGAACAGGCGGCCCGCATCCTGACGCTTTCCCGGTTGCTGCTGGATGACATCGAGCCTGGCCGACTCGCGAAGCACGTTTGCGAGATCTTAGTACACGTGTGTTGTAAAGATAGGATTACTGAATTTTGATTCGACGTGCCGTGGCCGCAGTTATCTACGATTCCGATCACGGCTCCGGCGAAACGGGTCGATCCAGCGGCTCTTGTAGAAATAAAATAGCAGCACAGCCGAAACGAGCACCATCAGCAGCAAGATGAGCGGGTAGCCGAATCTCCAACCGAGCTCCGGCATGTTCCATGGCGACACGGCTCGATCGAAATTCATTCCATAGAGACTCGCAATGAAACTCAAGGGAATAAATACCGTGGCGATAATGGTAAGCACCTTCATGATGTCATTGAGGCGTGCGCTCATGCTGGACAGGTAGATGTCGACGAGTCCGGACGCGATCTCGCGGTAAGTCTCGACAATGTCCATGAGCTGTACCGTGTGATCGTAACAGTCCCGTAAGTACAAGCGGGTTTGATCCGTTACCAGCGGTGTTTCTTCACGAATGAGCGAGTTGATCATGTCCCGGTGCGGCCAGATCGCCCGGCGCAGATTGAGCAGATCCCGCTTCATGGTATGCAGCTGCTCGATGAGCTCCGGGCCGGGCTTTGATACGACCGCGTCCTCGAGCTTCTCCAGATGCTCGCCATACTCTTCCAGAGCCGGGAAGTATGCGTCTATCACCGCATCGATGAGCGCGTAGGCGAGATATTCCTTTCCCTGCTGGTGGAGACGGCCTTTTCGGCGCCTCAGGCGCTCGCGGACAGGGTCGAAGCAGTCGCCCTTGCGCTCCTGGAATGTGAGGACGAAATCTTTGCCGACGAAAATGGAGATTTGCTCGGTCTCGTTCCGACTTACCAGCGCGATCATGCGGGCGACGATAAAAACGTGACCCTCGTACTCCTCGGCCTTGGGTCGCTGGTGGACATTGACGACGTCCTCCAGCGCCAGGTCGTGCAGGTCAAAAAGCTCGCCGAGCTTTCTAATCAGCTCGATATCCGCAAGGCCGTCGACGTTGATCCAAAGAGTCGGCAGCGTCCCCTTGACAGCCTCGACATCTTCAATCGACGCGTCGTGGCGCTCGACAATGCGATTGTCACCGTAGGCTATCAGGCTCAGCTCGCTTCCGTGCGCCCTGGGATCGGCGATCAGCGTACCCGGCGGCGCGCCCGGAGGCGTCCTCCGCCTGATGCGGGGGCCGTGCCTGCGAGCATTCATCCGCTTGGATCTCCTGCGCTGGATTGACGAGCTCCCCGAAGACGGAACCTGAGCCGAATTTCGAGTTGCTGCAGGCTTTTATTTTGCCAGCGTGGGCTCTGCAGGCAAACAGCTTTGAAATGCGGTGACGCGGGAAGGCGATGATCACGCAGACTTTCAACCCGGCGATAGGTGTTATCGCTTCGATGAGGCCCTTTCCGCCTCGAGGGGCGGGCTACGCCGATGTTTCCCATCCATTTGCCGACAGCGGCCTGCGGCGCACCCTCCGCGCTCCGAGGCCGGTCGCTTCGCGCCGCGGCCGGCGCGAGGCGGCCCTCTTGGAGGCCGGGATTGACGACTTGCGTTCCCGCGGAGGCCTCTCGCCTGCGGGCGCCGCCAGCCGCGTCGCCGGGCTGTCGCCCGGGCCGGCTCGATGCTCGAGATTTGGCCAACGGCGATCCACCCCCTCTGCGAATCTCAGCAGGCGGTCATGCGGTTGGCCGCGGTGGATCGGGCTCCAGCACGGCCATGCAAGATGCGCGGCAGGGGTGTATCATCGATGCCCGAGGGGCTGTGTCCGGCCGGCGAAATAACGCATTGACGCCGCGCCCTGTCGTGTTTTAGCCAGCTCACCCATTGACGTTGCGCGACCGCTGCATGCAGCCTCATTAAAAATCGTACGGCGTTCCAACGACCACGGAATGACCTATCGAACGACAATCAGAACAGGGAGTACAGGCATGGCCAAGAAATTTACGGACCGCCGCGGCGGTCCCCTTCATCACTTCATCAAGCCCTGGGCGCGCGACGCCAGAGAGGGCAAGATGGATCGGCGCGAGTTCCTCGCGCTCGCCAGCGCATTCGGCGCAAGCACCGCGACGTCCTATGGGCTGCTCGGCCTGCTGGCCCCGACAAAGGCCGCCGCGCAGGGCAAAAAAGGCGGCGTCTTGAAGGTCTCGATGCGCATCAAGGATATCAAGGATCCGCGCATCTATGACTGGAGCGAAATGGGTAACGTGGGGCGCCAGTTCTGCGAATCACTCGTGCGCTACACGACGGACTTTACCTTCGAGCCCATGCTCCTGGAGGGCTGGGACGTCAGCGCAGACGCCACAGAATACACGCTTTATGTGCGCAAGGGCGTCAAGTGGAACAACGGCGATGTTTTCAACGCCGATGATGTGGCGTTCAACATCAGCCGCTGGTGCGAGGCGAGCGTCGAGGGTAACTCAATGGCCTCGCGCATGGGCGGGCTGGTCGATCCGGACACCAAGAAGGCGCGTGCCGGCGGCATCACGAAGGTCGATGACTACACGGTAAAGCTCAAGCTGCCGAGTGCGGACATCACCATCATTGCAGGCATGGCTGACTATCCGGCCCTGATCGTGCATCCCGATTTCGAGAAGAACGGCGGCGATCTCAAAACCGCACCCGTCGGCACAGGACCGTTCGAGCTGCAGGACTTCGAAGTCGGCATCAAGGCATCGGTCAAGCGGCGTGAATCCGGCTGGTGGGGCGGACAAGCCCTGCTCGACCGAATCGAGTTCACCGATTACGGCACCGATCCAGCGGCAGAAGTCGCCGCCTACGAGGCCGGGGACGTCCACGTCAATTACCAGACCACCGCCGACTTCGTCGACATCATGGACGGCCTCGGCCTGAAAAAGAGCGAGGTGGTGACGGCCGCGACGATCGTCGCGCGCATGAACGTCAACAACAAGCCATACGACGATCAGCGCGTGCGCAATGCGCTGCAGCTCGCCGTGGACAACAGCAAAGTGCTGGAGCTCGGCTATGGCGGACTCGGCTCACCGGCCGAGAACCACCATGTCTGCCCCATACATCCCGAGTACTTCAAGCTCGCAGCCGTCAAGCGGGACCCTGCAAAAGCGATGTCTCTTCTGAAGGAAGCAGGCGCAGCCGATTTCGAGCACGAGCTTATCTCGATCGACGATGACTGGAGGCGGAACACCACCGACGCCATTGCGGCGCAGCTCCGTGATGCGGGCATCAAGGTCAAGCGCACCGTGATCCCCGGCTCGTCCTTCTGGAACGACTGGACTAAATATCCTTTCTCTACCACCAACTGGAACATGCGCCCCCTTGGCGTGCAGGTTCTGGCGCTCGCCTATCGATCCGGCGAGGCCTGGAACGAGGCGGGATATTCAAATCCGGAATTCGACAAAAAGCTCAATGCCGCGCTTGCGGTCGCCGATGTCGAAAAACGCCGAGCCATGATGGAGGATATCGAGAAGATCCTTCAGAGCTCAGGCATCATCATCCAGCCTTACTGGCGTTCGCTCTACTCGCACACGACGGACAAGGTCAGGGGCTACAAGATGCATCAGACTTTCGAGTTGCATCTGGAGAAAACCTGGCTCGCCTAGGCCCGGTTGCTCGTGTCGGGGGCGCCGACGCTGCGGCGCCCCCGCTTCGATATTCCAATAACCATTAACATGCGGGGGATTGGATGCTCGCCTTCATAGCGCGGCGCGCGGGCGTGATGCTGCTGACCATAGTGGCGCTGACCTTCGTGGTCTTCACGCTCGTCAATCTCGAGCCCAATCTTCGCAAGCTTGCGCTCGAGCAGAACAACAACCGCATGACCAGCGAGGCCGTGGACAGCTGGCTCGAAAAAAACGGCTACCGGCGCCCTCTCATGGTCCGTTATGGCGAATGGCTCGGGAATACGTTGACCGGCGAGCTCGGCTACTCCACCCGCTTTCGCAAGCCGGTTTCCGAAATCCTGCCCGAGCGGCTCGGTTACACCGGTATTCTGGCATTCTGGGTCATGATTACCATGGTGCCCGGTGCACTGATCGTCGGTGTGCTCGCAGGCATGCGGGAGGGTTCGAAAACCGACCGATCGCTTTCCGTCTTTTCGATCGCCACGACGGCCACGCCTGAATATGTCAGCGGCATCATCTTCACGGTCATTTTTGCCTCCTGGCTGGGTTTGCTGAAGGGCGTCGCCAAGGCAGGCGACGTGACGTTGGTCAATTTCACACTGCCGGTGATGACCATGTCCCTGTACGGCATGGGCTATATCGCACGAATGACCCGCGCCTCGATGGCCGAGGTCATGACCTCTCAATACATCCGCACCGCGCGCCTCAAGGGTCTTTCCTTCCGGGCAATCGTCTTGAAGCATGCGCTGCGCAATGCGCTGATTGCTCCATTCACTGTCATCATGCTGCAGTTTCCCTGGCTGCTGACCGGCGTCGTTATCGTCGAGAAATTATTCAATTACAAAGGATTCGGCTGGGTGCTGGTGGAGGCGGCCGACAACAACGACATCGATCTGTTGCTTGCCTGTTCGATCGTATCCGTGGCGGTGGTCATCGTGACGCAGCTGATATCCGATATTGGATACGCCTATCTCAATCCCCGCATCAGGGTGAAGTAGACATCATGGAGCCGATTGGTGTCATCGAGATCTGGGCCAGCGTGATAGGACGTTTCTGGCCCGTCTGGATCGGGCTGATCGGTATCATGGGCGCGAGCTTCGTCATGAGGCGCCGGCTCGGCCTCTATGGCAGGCTTTACGACAGCGGCATCGGAATCGTGGGATTCGGCATCGTTCTTTTCTGGGTGCTGACGGCGATATTCCCGGACGTCATTGCCACCTTCGACCCGATCGAACAGTTCGCCTCTCTCAAGCGCAAGCCACCGGGGACCGTCGAGACAAGCACCGGCATCCCGGCATACTTCGGCGGCGACAATCTGGGCCGCGACCTTTTCAGCCGTATGGTCCACGGCTCGACGTTCGTGCTCACCGTTGCACCGGCAGCGACGCTGGTGGCTTATATGGTCGGTATCGCGCTGGGCCTGCCGGCCGGCTATTTTGGACGCAAGATCGACGTGGTGCTCACCTTCATTGCGAACCTCGTGCTGGCGTTTCCGGTCATTCTGCTGTTCTACCTTCTGGTGACGCCGGGCGTGCGCGAGACCGCAATTCCAAATGTCATGTCCGGGGTATTTTTCGCCTTTCCGATCATTTTCTTCAGCATGCTCTTCTACAGCCGCTATTACGCGCGGCCGCAGCTGCTGACGATACAGATGGCTGCCACCCTCGCCCTCGGCGCCTGGCTCTATGCCGGGCTGGTGTTCAACGCCGACCCGTTTGGCATCGTCAGTCTGGAGCCCAATGAGCTCAACATCTTCGCCGCGGTCGTGTTCGCCAGCTCACCCGGTGTGTTCCGCATCGTGCGCGGCCTGACCATGGACATCAAGACGCGCGACTACGTGGCCGCGGCCCAGACCCGTGGCGAGAATCCCTGGTACATCATGCTGTGGGAGATCCTGCCCAACGCGCGCGGTCCGCTGATTGTCGACGCCTGCCTGCGCATCGGTTATACGACCATTCTGCTCGGAACCCTCGGTTTCTTCGGACTGGGCCTGGCGCCGGAATCGCCGGACTGGGGTTCGATGATCAATCAGACCCGCGGCTTCATTCGCATCGCACCGACCATCGTGCTGCCACAGACCATCGCCCTGGCGATGCTGGTGCTCGGGCTCAACATGCTGGCCGACGGTCTGCGCGAGCAGTCGCTCAAGGATTGAGAAAGAGGAAGCCGCATGACTGCACCTATCCTGGAAATCGATAACCTTTCCATCTCCTTCTTCACCCGTTCCGGAGAGATTCCCGCCGTGATGGATTTCTCCTGCAAGGTGATGCCGGGGGAAGCGATGGGACTGGTGGGCGAGTCCGGCTGCGGCAAGTCCACGGTGGCGCTGGGAATCATGCGGGATCTGGGCAAGAACGGTCGCATCGTCGACGGAACGATAAAGTTCCGCGGCGAAGACCTGACCAACATGCCGGAGGAAGCGCTTCGCAAGATCCGCGGCTCCGCAATCTCGATGGTCTATCAGGAGCCGATGGCGAGCCTGAACCCCGCCATGCGGGTCGGTAAGCAGTTGATGGAGGTGCCGATCATTCACGAGGGCATCGGCGAGAAAGCGGCCCATGAAAGGGCGCTGCAGATGCTGGCTGACGTGCGCCTGCCGGATCCGGCCCGCATCATGGATGCGTATCCGCATCAGCTCTCCGGCGGCCAGCAGCAGCGCATCGTCATCGCCATGGCGCTGCTGTCGAACCCCGCGCTTCTGCTGATGGACGAGCCGACCACGGCCCTGGACGTGACCGTGGAGGCGGGCATCGTCGACCTGGTCAAGAATCTGGGCAAGAAATTCGGCACGTCGATGCTGTTCATCTCGCACAATCTGGGGTTGATCCTGGAAACCTGCGATCGCATCACCGTGATGTACTCGGGTGAGGCGGTAGAGACCGGCACCATCGAGGCTATTTTCGACGACATGCGTCATCCGTATACCCAGGGGTTGTTCCGCTCGATCCCGCTGCCCAGCGCCGACAAGACCGCGCATCCGCTGATCGCGATCCCCGGTCAGTTGCCGCTGCCTCACGAGCGGCCACCGGGCTGCAATTTCGGCCCGCGCTGCGCGCATTTCGAGGCAGGGAAATGCGATCAGGGCGATCTGCCGATGCGCGAGCCCCGGGGGCTTGCCGGTCACGAGACCCGCTGCGTGCGCACCGACGAAATCGACTGGAGCGCGCCGATCGCCGGGGACCATACCAACGAGCCCATCCCACTCGGCGGGACGGTGCTGAAAGTCGAGGCGCTGAAAAAGTACTATCAGGTCGCCGCCAATGAGATATTCGGCGGAACCGAGGCGCGCAGCGTCAAGGCGAACGAGGAGGTCTCCCTCGACGCCCGCGAGGCCGAGACCCTGGCTATCGTCGGCGAGTCAGGCTGCGGCAAATCCACCCTGGCGCGTGTACTTTTGGGTCTCGAGACGAGCACCGATGGCCAGGTTCTGCTGGGCAACAAGGAAATCGGCCGCACAGAGATCGCCGACCGCGACACCGAGACCGTCAGCTCCATCCAGATGGTGTTCCAGAATCCGTTCGACACGCTCAACCCGAGTCACACCGTGGGCGCCCAGATCGTACGCTCTCTGGAAAAATTCGGTGTCGGCAAATCCCAGGAAGAGCGGCGCCAGCGCATGTTCGAGCTGTTGGATCTCGTCAAGCTGCCGCGCGAGTTCGAAAGCCGCATGCCTCGCCAGCTCTCCGGCGGTCAGAAGCAGCGCATCGGCATCGCGCGCGCCTTTGCCGGCAGTCCGAAAGTGGTGGTTGCGGACGAGCCCGTTTCGGCTCTGGACGTATCGGTGCAGGCGGCCGTCACCGAGCTGCTGGTCGATGTGCAGCGCTCGTCGCGTACGACCATGTTGTTCATAAGTCACGACCTCTCCATCGTTCGCTACCTGTCAGACCGAATCGTGGTGATGTATCTCGGCCACGTGGTTGAGCAGGGCACGACAGAGCAGGTCTTCTCGCCGCCGTATCATCCCTATACCGAAGCGCTGCTCTCGGCGGTGCCGATCGCCGATACCTCGGTGATGAAGAAACACATCGTGCTCGAGGGCGATATTCCCTCGGCCATGAATCCGCCGCCGGGTTGCCCTTTCCAGACGCGGTGTCCGCGCAAATCCCAGGTTCCGGGCGCCAGGTGCGAGAGCGAGATGCCGCCGATGCGCCGCGTGGCCGACGGGCACATCATCAAATGCCACCTGGCCGATGCAGATCTGGAGGCGATGGAACCGGTCATTTCTCTTGCAGGCTGAGGCGAAGCGGCGCCCTGTGCGAGCGACGGGCCTGAGAGCAAGGATTCGCAACTCCACTTCAGGATATAAAGCGTGAAGGCCAACCCCCGCACTATTTGGCTCGCTTCTTATCCCCGAAGCGGAAATACGTTGCTACGCACCGTATTGTGGCAGTGTTTCGCACTCCGCTCGGGCAGCGTTTACCGAGAGGATCTTGGTGGAAATACCGAGCTCGAGAATTATGTCGGCCATATCGAGCATAGTGTTGATGGCGCGATTCACTTTCCGAAAGGTAACCTTCCCCTCGTCAAAACGCATGGGCCTCCTGTTGACGACGATCCCTCGATTTACATTGTCCGCGACGGTAGAGCCGCAGCCGTCAGTTTGTGGCACTTCTACCGGGAAAGGATTCCTTTAGAAGCAATCATCGAGGGACATCACAGATTCGGCACCTGGTCCAGTCATCTGACCGTCTGGAGACCGTGGGAACGCCCCAACACCCTGCTGCTCAGGTACGAGGACATCGCAACCGATTTGTCGCATGCTCTGACCAAGATAAGCATCTTTCTCGAGCGTGATATCCTGGCCGAGAGAATTTCCGATCGGGATACCGTGGCAGACATCGACGGACAGTGGGTTCGACGCAAAAGCAGCTGGGAGGAAGTACTTTCCAACTCCCTGCTGGAGCGCTTCAACGAGATAAACGGGGAAATGATGCAAAAGCTGGGATACTCCTCCTGAAACGATCAAGTAAGTGTGCGCACGCAATGCGTGGAACACCGGCGCTGATTCACGACTCGGGAACGGAAGAGACATGAATGCACGCACGGCATCAAGGCTCGGGGGCCTCGCGCTCGGGCTGCTGCACATGCTGGGCGGGTCGGCCGCCGAGGTTCCCCGCGGCATGCAGCCGATTGACGGTTTCGTACTCGACCGCACCGAGGTCACGGTCGGGCAGTTCGCCGCATTTGTTGCCGCCACGGGACTGGTGACGAAAGCCGAGCGCGAGGGCGGCGGCCTCGTTTACGCATACGGCTGGGAGCGCAAACCGGGGTGGACCTGGCGCACGCCCTACGGCACGCCTGCGGATCCGCGCGAGCCGGCCGTCCACGTCACCTTCGACGAAGCCGCCGCATACTGCCGCTGGGCCGGCAAGCGTCTGCCCACGGACGAGGAGTGGGTGGAAGCGGCGTACACGGAGCACAGGGCGTCGCCGCCACCCGGCTTTGCCCGGGGACACAGCTACCCCTACCCCACCGGCGACACTCCGGCCGGCGCCAATTGCCTGGCCGACTGCGGCGACACGCCCGCCCTCGACTACTCTGCGGTTCTCGAGCGCGGCCGCGGTCACGCCAAGGCGGGAACGACGAAAGCGGGTGTGAACGGCCTGTTCGATCTCGGCGCCAACGTGTGGGAGTGGGTCGACAGCGGCGGCGAATCCACCATGGGCACGCGCGGAGGATCCTGGTGGTACGGCGCGGCTCAAATGCGCCGTGACTACGAAGCATCCAAGCCGCGCGACATGGCGGTGGTTTATATCGGCTTCAGGTGCGCAGCCGACTTCAAGTGACAGGGACCACCGGGAAGGCGCGCACTGCCGGCGTTCACACCGCCTCGCTCACGACGACGGCCTCGGCTCGGGCACACAGGGCGCGCACAGGCCCGCTCCCGCGTGGTCGAACCTGACGGCAACGCTCTCGGGCGCGCTCCTGGCAATCGGCACCCGAACAGGCGCAGGCGCGGGCTTTTTCGCGGCCGATGCCCGATAGCGCATACCCGCGAGATGCAGCACCAGGTTGGCCGCGGTGCCGGTTGCGCCGCGCCGGGGAACGGGCCAGGTTGCCCGTGCCGCCTGCGGCAACGCTTCGAGCCTTTCGCGTGCAGAGTCCGCGTCGAGCCCCGTCTGCTCGAGCACTTCCTCGAACTCCGTCTGTGCCCGGCGCCGCGCCTCGGTCAATACCATCTGACACCGGGACAGCGCATGCACCTCGGCGTCTCCTTTGATCTCGAGCGGCGCATAGAGAATCTCCGGGTACTTTCCGAGGACTCCCGCCATGGCGCCAATGCTCATGGTATTGGGCATGCAGGCGTAGGGAGACAGCTCGCAGATCATGTGTGCCTTCTTACGCTTGTGGGCCCACAGCGCCTTGCCGACCAGCATGTCGCCTTCGCCACCGTTGAGGCGGCTGTGGAACCATGGCGCGGCAAGGTCGCGAAGCTCGTTCTGATCCGGCAGCTCGTGCGGCGCGTTTCCGATGGCTTCGCTCATGCGACGGTACTGCCGGCGCAGCACGCGTTGAGCGGCTTTGACTGCGAGCAGCTTGAGGCCCGCATGGGGGCTGATGCCCCGGTGATCCTCGAGTTCCTGGCCGGCGAATCGCGCCAGATAATCCAGCCAGATTGTCACCGCCGCAGGATAGACCTCGGCGCCTTCCTCTTCGAGCCAGCGATGGATGTTGTAGTTCGCTTCTCCCTCGACAGTCTGCAGATAGAACTCACCGGTGATCTTCACCACCGGCTTTACGCGAAGGCGATCGATCTCGATCTTGCTGAAGCGATCGCGCACCTCGCGCAGCGCTTTTTGAAAGTAGCGGGTGCCCAAATACCACAAGGGCGTCCCAAGCGTGCCCTCTCGCACCGGCGCTTTTCGAAACACCTCGAAGAGATATTCGATGGATTCCCTGGTGACCCGGTCGGTTTCTCCCGGCACGACCTCGTAAGGACGCGTCTGGTACTCGAGATCCTGCACGACGTCGCTGGCCACCACCGCGCAGAGAACACCGAGGGTAAAGGGCACATTCACCTCGAGTCCCCCGCCGCCCGAAGCACCCTGGTCGAGCTCGTCCTGCGCCAGCAGGAAGAGGCGAAAGGATTCCAAGCCCGCGTTTCGGAGCGCGAGCTCGTAGCTTTGATGATACTGACCGAACCGGCACGCCCCGCAGGCGCCGGCGGTGAGATAGAGGTATTTCTCCGCGACCTCCTCCGGGCTCGATTTCTTGACTTCCTCCTGCAAGAAGTTGAGCAGGTTTCCGGTCGTGAAGCTCGTCGGGCAGCACTGGCCGATATCGGCGACGGCCCGGCCGGTCAGCAGGTCGGCCTTTGTCGCAGGCGGGAGAACTTGCGTTTTGTAGCCAAGCCTCGAGAGCGCGCCCTGGATAAGGCGTTCAGCACGCCAGTGCAGTCCGCCATAAAGAATCGTGACGTGCTCACGCTCTTCCCGGGAGAAGGGCCGCGGCTTGTAGGCTCTGAAGTGCTCGGTCGCTGTGCTCGCCATGTGTGATTACCTTTGTCTCGACGTTGCGCGGTAAACGTGCGCTGCTTCCCCGACAACCGCGAGCTCAGTATAAGAGCGCACGGAATCAGGACAGATTATCTTTGCCGGGACCAGCGGCCTGATTGATCTGGCTCAACTCGCGCG
>JABAHR010002034.1_pt3 | contig 32326 bp, 34 predicted proteins | sample 7062101 | NCBI WGS metagenome assembly JABAHR01 (sample SAMN14534553, study PRJNA622989) | marine sediment metagenome | biome: marine biome [ENVO:00000428]; feature: marine pelagic biome [ENVO:01000023]; material: deep marine sediment [ENVO:00002113] | place: India: Gulf of Kutch | collected...
ATAAAAAACCCCGCATGCGCGGGGTCTTTCATTTCTGGCGGAGAGGGAGGGATTCGAACCCTCGAAGGGCCTTTTAAGCCCATACTCCCTTAGCAGGGGAGCGCCTTCAGCCGCTCGGCCACCTCTCCTGTCGATGCTTCGCCGCTGCCCGGGCCCGCTGCCGGGCCGGGGGCGTATGCGCCTCACCCCGGCTTCATGAAGGCCGCAAGGATAACGGTTGACGCGGGGACGGTAAAGGCCCGCGGGCGATGCTAGTCCTCGGCGGACTCCTGCCGCTCCCGCAGGATGCGCTTGTAGATTTCCTCGCGGTGCACCTGCACTTCGGGCGGTGCATCGATGCCGATGCGAATCTGGTTGCCCTTCACACCCAGCACGGTGACCGTGACGTTCTCCCCGATAACGAGTTTTTCGCCGACCCGTCTCGTCAATATCAGCATGAGCTCATTCCTTTGAGCCTCAGGGATCCGGGGACGCCTGAATGCTCATTTATTATCTACCCCAGGTGCCGCGGCGGCGCAGCGCCGCTTCGACACCTAATTTTTGCCCTTGACCCAGGCCGACACAGTTGAGAGCGCCTTGTCCAGGTGTTCCGGACGCGTTCCTCCCGCCTGGGCGAAGTCCGGGCGGCCCCCTCCCTTGCCGCCGACTTGCTGGGCCACGAAGTTCACCAGTTCCCCGGCCCGGAACCGGGACACGAGGTCCTTGGTGACACCCGCGGCAATTCTAACCTTACCACTTTCCACCCCCGCCAGCACCACCACCGCCGAGCCGAGCCGGTCCTTCAGGCGGTCCACCCCCTCGCGCAGGGCCTTGGCGTCGGTATCGTCCAGGCGGCAACTCAGCACCTTGACGCCCTCGACCTCCTCGGCCTGCCCCGCCAGATCGCCGGTGCTGGAACTGGCCAGGCTCGACTTGATCGCATCGACCTCCTTCTCCAGCGCCCGGTTGCGCTCCAGCAACTGCTGCAGGCGCGCCTCCAGCGCATCGGGCGCCACCTTGAGCACCTGGGCCACCTCCTGCAGTCGGGCCTCGGTCCGCTGCATCGAGGCCACCGCCGCCTCGCCCGCGACCGCCTCGATGCGCCGAATGCCGGCGCCGATGGCGGATTCCCCGGTGATCTTGAACTGCCCGATGTCGCCGACGCGGCGCACGTGGGTGCCGCCGCACAGTTCGACCGAATCCCCGAGGCGCATCACCCGCACCTGGTCGCCGTATTTCTCCCCGAACAGCGCCACCGCGCCGGTTTCCATGGCCTCCTCGAAGCCCATGACCTCTGCGTTGGCGGCCGGGTTGTCCCGGATGGCGCGGTTCACCTGGCGCTCGATCTCGCGCAGTTCCTCGCTGGTGACCTGGCGCGGATGCGAGAAATCGAACCGCAGGTATTCCGGCGCGACCAGCGAGCCCCGTTGCTCCACGTGCGCGCCGAGCACGTCGCGCAGCGCCTTGTGCATGAGGTGGGTGGCCGAGTGGTGGCGCACCACGGCCGCGCGCCGCTCGCCGTCCACCGCGGCATCCAGGCGGTCGCCCGCGGCCAGGCCGCCGGCCTCCAGGGTGCCGACATGCGCGTGGAAAACAGCGGCCAGCTTGACCGTGTCCTCCACCCGGAAGCAGGCCTCCTCGTTGCGCAGCACGCCGGTGTCACCGACCTGCCCCCCGGACTCCGCGTAGAACGGCGTGCGGTCCAGCACCAGCAGCGCGGACTGTCCCGGCTCGAGCGCTTCCACCAGCTCGCCATCGACCAGGATGCCGATCAGCCGCACGCCCTCGGAGGCGAGCTCCGCGTAGCCGGTGAACCCGGTGGGCTGCAGGGCCTTGATCGCCTCGGCGCTGATCTGGTCGCGCTGCCTGAACTTGCCGGACCGGCGCCCGCGCGCTTTCTGCTCCGCCATCTCGGCTTCGAAACCGGCCAGGTCCACCGTCAGGCCGTTCTCGCGGGCGATGTCCTCGGTGAGGTCGAGCGGAAAGCCGTAGGTGTCGTACAGCTCGAACGCGGTCTTGCCATCGATCTGCCCACGGCGCGCGTGCGCCTGCTCCATGACCTTCTCGAGGATCGCCATACCGGTATCCAGGGTGCGCGCGAAGCGTATTTCCTCCTCCTCGAGTACCGTGCCGACGCGTTCCGCCTGGCGGGCCAGCTCCGGGCACGCCTCTCCCATCACCTCCACCAGGGGGCCGACCATGAGGTGGAAAAACGGCTCTTTCCGTCCCAGCATGAAACCGTGCCTGACGGCGCGCCGGATGATGCGCCGCAGCACGTAGCCCCGGCCCTCGTTGGAAGGCAGCACGCCGTCCGCGACCAGGAAGGCGCAGGCGCGGATGTGGTCGGCGATCACGCGCAGCGACTTGCTGTCCGGGTCCGCCGCCCCGGTCAGCTCCGCGGCGGCCGCGGTGAGGTGGCGGAACAGGTCCGTGTGGTAATTGTCGTGCGTGCCCTGCAGCACCGCGGCGATGCGCTCCAGCCCCATGCCCGTATCCACGCAGGGCGCCGGCAACGGCGTCAGCGAGCCGTCCGCGGCCCGGTCGTACTGCATGAAGACCAGGTTCCAGACCTCGACGTAGCGGTCGCCGTCCTCGTCCGGCGAGCCCGGCGGCCCGCCGGCGATGTCCGGCCCGTGGTCGTAGAAGATCTCGGTGCAGGGGCCGCAGGGGCCGGTGTCGCCCATGGCCCAGAAGTTGTCGCTGTCGTAGGGTGCGCCGCCCGGCTTGTCGCCCACCCGGATGATGCGCCCGGGCTCGACCCCGATCGCGTCCTTCCACACGGCGTAGGCCTCGTCGTCGGTCTCGTAGACGGTCACCCACAGGCGCTCGGCCGGGATGCCGAATTCCGCCGTCAGCAATTCCCAGGCGTAGCGGATCGCCTCCGCCTTGAAATAGTCGCCGAAACTGAAATTGCCCAGCATCTCGAAGAAGGTGTGATGGCGGGCCGTGTAGCCCACCTTGTCGAGGTCGTTGTGCTTGCCGCCCGCGCGCACGCAGCGCTGCGAGGTGACCGCGCGCCGGTAGGGGCGCTGCTCGGCGCCGAGGAAGACGTCCTTGAACTGCACCATGCCGGCATTGGTGAACAGCAGGGTCGGATCGTCCGCCGGCACCAGCGAACTCGACGCCACCACCTGGTGGTCGCGGTCGCCAAAGAACGCCAGGAACGCTGCGCGAATTTCAGACGTCGACTTCAAAACTCGAGACCCTCTGCCGCCAGCCGCCGCGGCCGTGCCCAAGCCTTGCAGTGTAACCAATCTGAGGGTGGTGATGAAGGCGCAGCGCCCGCCGGGGGCGCGTGGCCACTTACCGCTGCCCGTCCCCGGCCAGGCGATCGAGCGCCCGCATCAACTGCTCGTGGGTGAAGCCGCGCCGGCTGCCGCGGCGATACAGGCGCACGCGCATGTCGTGATCCAGCGCGCCCTCCAGGCCCTTGCGGCACCAGGCCAGGGCGTGCTCCTGCCAGTCGTCCGCCAGCGCGCCCAGCAGCGCCTCGACCGTGTCGTCACCCACGCCCCGGGCGCGCAGTTCGGCACGGATCCGGAGCGGGCCGTACAGCCGCTGCACGCGGCTGCGCACGAAGGCCTCGGCAAAGCGACGGTCGGAGACCAGCCCCTGCTCCACGAGTTCCGCCACCACCGCCTCGGCATCCCCGGGGCGCGCGCCGCGCCGGCGCAGGCGCTCTGTGAGCTCGCCCGCCGCGTATTCGCGGCGCGCCAGGTAACGCAGCGCCATGGCCCGCAGGTCCGCGTGACCAGGGCCTTCACCGCGGCGCTCGGCCACGGCGGCTATTCGTCGACGGCCTCCTCGACCACCCGCTTGCCGGGCAGCAGGCGCTCGCGCAGCTGGCGCTCGATCTCGGTGGCGATGGCGGGATTTTCACGCAGGAACTGGCGGGCGTTTTCCTTGCCCTGCCCGATGCGGTCGCCGCCGTAGCTGTACCAGGCTCCGGATTTCTCCACGATGTCATTGGCCACCCCCAGGTCGATCAACTCGCCTTCCTTGGAAATGCCCTCGCCGTAGAGGATCTCGAACTCCGCCTGCCGGAACGGCGGGGCCATCTTGTTCTTCACCACCTTCACGCGGGTCTGGTTGCCGATGACCTCGTCGCCCTTCTTGATCGCGCCGATGCGGCGGATGTCCAGGCGCACGGAGGAATAGAACTTGAGCGCGTTGCCGCCGGTGGTGGTCTCGGGGCTGCCGAACNNAGCGCCTGCGACATCAGGCGGGCCTGCAGGCCGACGTGGGAATCGCCCATCTCGCCCTCGATCTCCGCCTTCGGCGTCAGCGCCGCCACCGAATCCACCACCACGATGTCCACGGCGCCGGAGCGCACCAGCATGTCGGTGATCTCCAGCGCCTGCTCGCCGGTATCCGGCTGCGAGACCAGCAGATCCTCGACGTTGACGCCCAGGCGCTCCGCGTACTGCGGATCCAGCGCGTGCTCGGCATCGACGAAGGCCGCCGTGCCGCCCACCTTCTGCGCCTCGGCCACCACCTGCAGGGCGAGCGTGGTCTTGCCGCTGGACTCCGGGCCGTAGATCTCCACCACCCGCCCGCGCGGCAGGCCGCCGATGCCCAGCGCCACGTCCAGCGCGAGCGAGCCCGTCGATATGGCCTCCACGTCCATGGAGGCGGTCCCGTCGCCCATGCGCATGATCGCGCCCTTGCCGAACTGGCGCTCGATCTGCGTGAGGGCCGCTGTCAGTGCCTGTTTCCTGTTGTCGTCCACGTATCGTCTCCTGAAACCGGTGGTTGCTCCTGCCGGCGCCGGCGGGTGCCAGGACGGCATTATGACATAGCCGCATGGACCCGTTTTAGAGGCCCGGGGACGCCATCGATGACTTCCTACGCGTCTGCCCGAAATGACCTCAGCCGGAGGCTTGCCAATGCCCGAGCGGCTCATAGCGCGGGCCCCGTTCGGCGCTGGTCGAGCGCAGCAGGCAAAACCCCTGCAGCGGCCAGGCCACCGCCTCGAACGGCATCTTCTCCCAGCGCGTTCTCAAATTGCGATAAAGGGTGACGTGCGGTTGCCAGGCCCGCGTGTCGGGCGCGAAGCCCTCGCGCAGCAGGCACCGCGTGAGCGCCTGCTGGAATTCGCTCAACGCGGGCGGCGGGCGGGCGCAACCCAGCCAGGCCACCCCGGCGCGCGGGAACCATCCCAGCCGGTCCAGCATCAGCCGCACGGCCGGCAGATCGACCGTCCCGGCCAGCGTCTGCAGGCGGCCTATATCGGCAGCGGCGACGTCGCCCAGAAAGGCCAGGGTGATGTGCAGGTTGGGCAGCGGTACCCGACGCGCCGGCAGCGCCAGGTCCGCCTGGATGCGTCCCAGCCGCTGCCGCACCCGTTCGTCCGGGTCGAGCGCGAAAAACAGGCGGGCCCGATCAGCCACCCAGGACGTGCAGCACGCCGTCGAGAGCCCGGATGACGGTCTGGCGCCGCACCGCCTCGCGGTCTCCCTCGAAATGGCAGGTGGTGGCGGTGAGCAGGCCGCCGCGCACCGACCAGGCCAGGCACACCATGCCCACCGGCTTGTTGGCCATGCCGCCGCCGGGGCCCGCGATGCCGGTCGCCGCCAGCGTGACCTGCGAGCCGCTGCGTTGCCGTGCGCCGAGGGCCATCTGCCCGGCGATCTCCTCGCTGACCGCGCCGTGCGCCTCGAGGTCGGCCGGGATCACGCCCAGTTCTTCTTCCTTGGCCGGGTAGCTGTAGGCCACGTAGCCGCGATCGAACCAGGCCGAGCTGCCGGCGAGGTCCGTGCAACTCTTGGCGATCCAGCCGCCGGTGCAGGACTCCGCGGTGCTGAGCAGCCAGCCGCGCTCCTGCAGCACGGCCGCCACCCGCGCCACCGCCGCCTGAATCGCCGCATCATCGTAATCGCTCACCCGCGAATCCCCATCCGCACCGGCCAACCGGCAGCGCGAGTTCATTGCCTGCGGCCATTACGTTACACTTTCGTCGATGTCAGCTCCAGCCGTCGAAGCCCTCTCCGGACACACTCCCCTGATGCAGCAATACCTGCGCATCAAGGCCGAACACCCGGACATCCTGCTGCTGTTCCGCATGGGCGATTTTTACGAGCTGTTCTATGACGACGCGCGCCATGCCGCGGAGCTGCTCGACATCACCCTCACCACGCGCGGCGAGTCCAACGGCGCCCCCATCCCGATGGCGGGCGTGCCGGTGCACGCGGTGGAGACCTACCTCGCCCGGCTGCTGCGCAAGGGCTGCCCGGCGGCGGTGTGCGAACAGGTCGGCGAGCCGGGCGCCGGCAAGGGGCCGGTGGAGCGCCGGGTGGTGCGGATCGTGACGCCCGGCACCGTCACCGACGAGGCGCTGATGGAGGAGCGCCGCGAGAACCTGCTGGCGGCCATCGCCGGCAGCGGCCCGGAGACGGCGCTGGCCTGGCTCGACCTGGCCGCGGGGCGTTTCCAGGTCCGCCTGGTGCGGGACGCGCTGGACATGGAAGCGCAACTGGAGCGGCTGGCGATCGCAGAGCTGCTGGTGGCCGAGGACTCCGAGTGGCTGCGGCACGCCTGGCTGGCGGCGCGCGCCAGCGAGCGCGCGCCCTGGCATTTCGACGTGCAGGCCGGACAGAACCTGCTCAACGCGCAATTCGGCACCCGTGACCTGACCGGTTTCGGCATCGGCGACCATCCCCCGGCGATCGCGGCGGCCGGCGCCCTGCTGCAATACGTGCAGGAAACCCAGCGCGCGGCGCCCCCGCACCTGCGCAGCGTCCACCTGGAACAGGCCGACTCGCAACTGCACATGGACGCGGCGACCCGACGCAACCTGGAATTGCTCAGCCACCCGGCCGGGGACCATCGCCGTACGCTGGTGGGCATCATGGACACCACCATCACGCCCATGGGCGGGCGCCTGCTGCGGCGCTGGATCGGCGAGCCGATTCGCGACCGGCAGCGGCTGGGGCGCCGGCACCGGGCGGTGGGCGCGCTGCTCGAGCAGCGCCTGCACGGTGAACTGCGGGACCTGCTGCGCGGCGTGGGCGACGTGGAACGCATCCTGGCGCGCGTCGCACTGGGCTCGGCGCGGCCACGGGACCTCGCGACCCTGCGCGGCGCCCTGGCGTGCGTGCCGACGCTGCGCTCCGCCATCGGCGACGGGCGTACGGGCGCGCTGGGCGAGCTGCGCGATTCGCTGCGGGAATTCCCCGACCAGGCCGCCCTGCTGCAGCAGGCCATCGTCGACGAGCCGCCGGCATTGCTGCGCAATGGCGGGGTGATCCGGACCGGGCACGACAGCGAGCTCGATGCGCTGCGCGAGCTGTCCGAGAACGCCAGCGGCTTCCTGCTCGAATACGAGCAGCGCGAGCGCGAGGCCTCCGGCATCCCCACCCTCAAGGTCGGCTACAACCGCGTGCACGGCTACTACATCGAGGTGACCCACGCCCACGGCGACAAGGTGCCGGAGCACTACACGCGGCGCCAGACCCTGAAATCCGCGGAGCGCTACATCACCGCCGAGCTCAAGGAATTCGAGGACCAGGTGCTGTCCAGTCGCGAGCGCGCGCTGGCGCGGGAACAGCATTGCTATGCCGGGCTGCTGGAAGCCCTGCAGGAAACGTTGCAGCCGTTACAGGAGCTGGCGCGTGCCCTGGCGCGCCTGGACGTGCTGAGCGCATTTGCCGAGCGCGCCGAGCAACTCGATTTCTGTGCCCCGGAGCTGGTGGCGGAGCCGGTCCTGGAGATCACCGGTGGCCGCCACCCGGTCATCGAGCGGGTCCAGGACGAGCCCTTCACGCCGAACGACATCCAGCTGGGCCCGGAGCGGCGCATGCTGATCATCACCGGGCCCAACATGGGCGGCAAATCCACCTACATGCGCCAGACGGCGCTGATCGTCCTGCTGGCCTATGCCGGCAGCTGGGTGCCCGCCCGCCAGGCCCGCATCGGCCCGGTCGACCGCGTGTTCACCCGCATCGGGGCCGGTGACGACCTGTCCCGGGGCCGCTCGACGTTCATGATGGAAATGATCGAGACCGCCAACATCCTGCACAACGCCACCGAGCACAGCCTGGTGCTGATGGACGAGGTCGGGCGCGGGACGAGCACCTACGACGGCCTGGCGCTGGCTTATGCCTGCGCCGATTTCCTGGCCCGCGAGGTGCATGCCTTCACCCTGTTCGCCACCCATTATTTCGAGCTCACGCAGCTGGCCGACAGCCACGACGAGGTGAGCAACGTCCACCTGCGGGCGGTCGAGCATGGTGAGCGCATCGTGTTCCTGCACGCCGTGGCCGACGGGCCGGCCAGCCAGAGCTATGGCTTGCAGGTCGCCGCGCTGGCAGGCATTCCGGCCGCCGTGCTGCGCCAGGCGCGCGAGCACCTCGGCCGGCTGGAAGCCCGGTCCGCCGAGACACCACAGCTGAACCTGTTCACCGCCCCATCGCCGCCGGCTGCGCCCGAGCCGGCGCCCGACGCGCTCCGCCAGCGGCTGGCGGAGGTGGTCCCGGATGAACTCAGCCCGCGCCAGGCACTGGCACTGCTGTACGAACTCCAGGCCCTGCTGGCCGCCGGCTCCGGCCCCGACGAGACCTCCTGAAGGGGCGCTGGCCCGCTCGCCGCGAACAGCGGGCGGGTGCTCGGCTCAGTCCTGCTGCCGGAAACGGATCAGGCGCCGGCGCTGCCGCTTGTCCGGGCGTCGCTCGCGGCCGGCGCGCGCGGCGCGTTGCAGGGCGCGTTCCGCTGCGGCCGCCTCGCGGCGGTGGCGGCTGGCCGGATCCTCATGGTACAGCGCGGCCGCCTCGCTGGCGGGCCCGCGCCGGTCCGTGACTTCGCGCACCGTGATCTCGAAGCGGTCCTCGCCGCGCTGGATGCTGAGTCGGTCGCCGGGCCCGAGCCCGCGTGCCGGCTTGACCCGGGCGCCATTGAGGCGCACCTTGCCGCCGCTGACCGCTTCCCGCGCCAGGCCCCGGGTCTTGAAGAAACGCGCGGCCCACAACCACTTGTCGACCCTGACCTCCCCGGGAGCACGCACCGGCCCGGCCCGCCGTCAGGCGGTCTCCGCCGGGGCGCCGGCCATCACCCGGTTGAGGCGCTGCACGAACGCTGCCGGGTCGTCGAGCTGGCCGCCTTCGGCCAGCACCGCCTGCTGGTGGAGGATGTGTGCGAGGTCGGTGAACGCCTGGTCGGACGCCTCCGTCTCCAGGCGCTTGAGCAGCGGGTGGCCCAGGTTGACCTCCAGCACGGGCGCGGCGTCCGGCACGGCCTGGCCGGCCTGCTGCAGCAGCTGGCGCATGTGCAGGGCGAGCTCCTGCTCGCCCAGCACCAGGCAGGAGGCGGATTCGGTCAGGCGCTGGCTGGCGCGCACCTCGGCCACGGCCTCGCCAAGAACCTCGGCGATGCGCTCGAGTAGCTGCGGGCGCGCCGGCTGGGCGTCCTCACCGCCCGGTTCCGCCTGGGCGGGCTCGAAGCCGACCTCGCCCTTGGCGATGGAGCGAAACCGGCGCCCCTCGTATTCCGTGAAATAGCCCATCATCCACTCGTCGATGCGGTCCGACATCAGCAACACCTCGATGCCGCTTTGCCGGAAGATTTCCAGGTGCGGGCTGTGGCTGGCGGCCCGGTGGCTGTCGGCGGTGATGTACCAGATGGTTTCCTGGTCGGCGGGCATGCGGGCCAGGTACTCGGCCAGGCTGGTGCGCTGGCCGGCCTCGCTGTCATGGGTCGAGGCGAAGCGCAGCAGCCCGGCGATGCGCTCGCGGTGGGCGTGGTCCTCCACGATGCCTTCCTTGAGCACCGCGCCGAACTGGTCCCAGAACTCGAGGTAGCGCTCGGCATCCTCGTCCGCCAGGCGCGAAAGCATGTCCAGCGCACGCTTGACCACGGCCGCGCGGATCTTCCCGACCAGCTCGTTTTCCTGCAGCAGCTCACGCGAGACGTTGAGCGGCAGATCGTCGGAATCGACCACGCCGCGGATGAACCGCAGGTAATGCGGCAACAACTGCTCGGCCGCATCCATGATGAACACCCGCTTCACGTAGAGCCGCAGCCCGCGCCGCTCGTCGCGCTGCAGGAGGATGTCCAGCGGCGCCCGGGACGGCACGTAGAGCAGGTTGATGTAGGTCTGCGCCCCCTCGACATGGTTGTGCGACCAGCACAGCGGGTCTTCGAGGTCATGGCTGATGTGCTTGTAGAAAGCGCGGTAATCGTCCTCGTCGAGATCCGCCCGCGGCAGCGTCCAGAGCGCCGAGGCCTGGTTGACCGTTTCCCAGCCGCCCGCCTCCGGCGCTTCGCCCTCGTCGTCGGCCGCGGCCTCCGTGCGGAACCGGATCGGGAAGCCGATGTGGTCCGAATAACGGCTGACCAGCGCGCGCAGCCGCCAGGTCTCCAGGAACTCGTGCTCGGCCTCCTTCAGGTGCAGGATGACCTCCGTGCCTCGCTCCGGGCGCTCCACCTGGCGGATGGTGTACTCGCCGCTGCCCGCGGATTCCCAGTACACGCCCTCCGAGGGCGCGTCGCCCGCGCGGCGCGTCAGCAGGGTCACCCGGTCCGCCACGATGAAAGCCGAGTAGAAACCCACGCCGAACTGCCCGATCAGCTGCCGATCGAGCTCCTCGTCGCCGGTCGCCTGCTCGAGGAACTGTCGCGTGCCGGAGCGGGCGATGGTGCCGATGTGTTCGGTGACCTCTTCCCGGTTCATGCCGATGCCGTTGTCGCGCACCCGCAGGCAGCCGCCGTCGGTGTCGACCTCGATCTCGATGCGCAGATCCGGGTCGTCGGCGAGCAGGGCATCGTCCCGCAGAGCCTCGAAGCGCAGCTTGTCGCAGGCGTCCGAGGCGTTGGAAATCAGCTCGCGCAGGAAGATTTCCTTGTTCGAGTACAGCGAGTGGATCATCAGCCGCAGTACTTCGCGCACCTCGGCCTGGAAGGAATGGGTCTGTTGTTCCGTCGGGTTCATGGGCAAGCCGTCACAAGCGTATCACCCGCAAAATTTGGGCCCGCAGCCGGGCTTTCAAGTTTTCCCCGCGGGCACACAAAAGCCCGCTCGGGGCGGGCTCTTGCGAAACCGGCATGTTGCCGGCGCTTACTTGAGCTTCTCGCGGATGCGTGCCGCCTTGCCCTCGCGACCCCGCAGGTAGTACAGCTTGGCGCGGCGCACGTCGCCCCGGCGCTTGACCTTGACCGAGTCGATCAGCGGGCTGTAGGTCTGGAACACGCGCTCGACCCCGGTGCCATGCGACATCTTGCGCACCGTGAAGGCGGAATTGAGGCCGCGGTGCTTGATCGCGATCACCACGCCCTCGAAGGCCTGCAGTCGCTCGCGGTTGCCCTCGCGCACCTTGACGTTCACGGTGACCGTATCGCCCGGGGCGAACGGGGGCAGCTCGCGGTCCATCTGGCTCTGGTTGATTTCTTCAATGATCTTGTTCATGGCTGTTTCCTAACCTCCCCGGTGCACCGGCACCGGCGCAGATCTCGTCACTCTTTCAGTTCCTGCCGGAACTCTTCCAGCAGGCCCCGGTCTTCCTCGTTCAGCTCGCGGCCTTCGAGCAGATCCGGGCGGCGCTGCCAGGTGCGCCCCAGGGCCTGCTTGCGGCGCCACCGACCGATGGCGGCGTGGTCCCCGGACAGCAGCACCTCCGGTACGCGCACGCCGTCCACGCACTCCGGCCGCGAGTAGTGCGGGCAGTCCAGCAAGCCCTCGGCAAAGGAATCCTGGACTGCCGACAGCTCGTCACCGAGCGCGCCGGGCAACAGGCGCGCGACCGCGTCGATAACCACCGCGGCCGCCAGTTCGCCGCCGCTGATAACGTAGTCGCCCAGCGACCACTCCTCGTCGACCTCGGCTGCCACCAGGCGCTCGTCGATGCCCTCGTAGCGCCCGCACAGCAGGATCAGCCGATCCCGCGCCGCCAGCGCGGCCACGGCCGCCTGGGTCAGCGGCTCGCCCTGCGGGCTCAGCAGACTGACCAATCCGCCGCCCCCGCCGCTGGCACGTGCCGCCCGCAGCGTGCTGCGCAGCGGTTCCACCGTCATCACCATGCCCGGTCCGCCGCCGTAAGGCCGGTCATCGACCGTGCGGTGGCGGTCATCGGCGAAATCGCGCGGATTCCAGGTCCGCAGTTCCACCAGCCCACGCTCCACCGCGCGCCCCGTCACGCCGAAACCCACCAGCGCCTCGACGGCTTCCGGAAACAGGGTGATCACATCAATGTGCATGCCCACCCCTCAAAACTCCGGATCCCAGTCGACCTCGACCACGCCGGCCTCCAGGTCGACGCGCCGGACCTGCGCCCCCGGCACGAACGGGATCAGCCGTTCGCGTTCGCCGCGGACCACCAGCACGTCGTTGGCGCCGGTTTCCAGCAACCGCTCGACCCGTCCCAGCCGCTGCCCGCCAAGCGTCACCACTTCCAGCCCGACCAGGTCGGACCAGTAATAATGGCCCCTGGCCGGCTCGGGCAACTGCTCGCGGCGGACCGCGATCTCGCGGCCCACCAGGCGCCGGGCCTGATCGCAGTCGTCAACCCCCGGCAGCGCCACGATCACGGCCTTGCCGTGGCGCTTGCCGGCCCGGTAGCGCACCGGCTCGTCCTCACCCTCCAGCAACCACGGCTGGTATTCGAGTATCGCCTCGCGGGGTTCCGTCCAGGAATGGATCTTGACCCAACCCCGCACGCCGTGAACGCCCGCCACATAACCCAGCGGCACCGTGCCGCGTTCGTCCTGTTCGCGCCCGCTCATCGATGCCGCGCGGCGCTCAGGTCAGGAGGCAGACCTCCGCGCCTCGGAAACCAGGTGCCGCACCCGCTCGCTGAGCTGCGCGCCCACGCCGGTCCAGTATTCAACGCGCTCGAGGTCGACCCGCAAGCGCTCTTCCTGGCCCCGGGCGATGGGATTGAAGAAACCGATCCTCTCAATGCGCCGACCATCCCGCTTGTTACGACTGTCGGTCACCACGATGTGGTAGAACGGACGTTTCTTGGCGCCGCCACGGGCCAAACGAATCTTAACCATGCTTCGAAAACCTTCTGTCCCCGGCGCATCCCACTGGCGTGGGCGATGGCGCCGTTCAATTCGGCCAACCCCGCGAGTCCGCCGGGTCCGGAAAACCGGGCATTTTAACGCCAATCGCACCAAAAGAAAACAACGGCTTGGCGTTCATCGGCGCCCGCTGCATGGCTCCCGACGCTTCCGCACGGCAGCTCGCTCAGACCAGGCCCGGCGGCCAGGGGCCCGTGATGGCGAAGGTGACGCCGGGGGCATAGAGGTTGGCGAACATCCAGGCGCCGTCGGGCGAGAAGCAAACGCCCGCCCACTCGCTGCTGAGCGCGGTGTCCCGCAGCGGATGGCCGAGATATTGACCCCGGAGGTCCGGGTTCACCCGGCACAGGGCGAACAGTTCCGCGTCCGGCGTCAGCGCCACGAGGTACTGGCCGGCGGTTCGCAGGCCCACGCGGTCCTCGCACACGACCAGCGTGCCGCCCGGGCTGAACACCAGGTTGTCGGGCCCGGAAAACCCGTTGCGCGCCGGCGCCTCGAAAATCAGCCTCAGGGCCTGCCGGTCGACATCGAGCTCGAAGATGTAACCGGCTTGCGCGGCGCCACCATACTTGGAAGTGAAGTACAACCTGCCCTCGCGCAGCGCGCATCCCTCCAGCGCAATGAACGCCGAGGCGCCGGCAGCCAGCCCTTGTCGCACGACCCCCTGCCCGTCGTGGGTGCCCGGCGTGTGGCCTCGCCCGGGCTCCGGGATGTCCACCCACTCCACCGGGAATTCGGACTGCAGCGGAACCTCCCGGTCCAGCGCCGGGCGGCCCGGCACCCGGAGCATCTGCAGCCGCCCCCCGGCCAGCAGCTGGCCGGGCACCTCGGGCAGGTAGCGGTAGAGGCCCGCCGCCGGCGTGCGGTCCTCGGTCATGTAAACAATGCCGGTGCGCGCATCGATGGCGGCCGCCTCGTGGTAGAACTGCCCCATGGCCTCGATGGGCCGCGGGCTGCGCTCGCCCGCCGCATGCACCTCGTAGACGAAGCCGTGCGGGCGGCGCGCCTTGCCGTGGCCCCAGTGCCGCTGGCGAGTCTCCAGGCCGTGGTGGGCGAGTTCCGGGGTGTACGGCGCCTCCTCGCAAGACAACCAGGTCCCCCAGGGCGTGACCCCGCCGGCGCAATTGTTGAGCGTGCCGTTGAGGCTGATGCGGGAATCCACCAGGCGCTCGTCCCGGGTGTCGAACACCAGCGTGGTGGTGCCGCCGCCCGTCACGTCCCAGGCCGTGGCCGGATCGCCGATGGGCCCGTCGGAGCCGCGACGCTCATGGTTGCGCACCAGGGTGATGCGGGTGTCGCGGGCGCCCACCACGCCCATGCCGTCGCAACGGTTCGGTCCGGGATAACCGTCGCCGAGCTCGGACCCGGCCCAGGCCAGCGTGTGGTAGCGAAAGCCCTCCGGCAACATCAGCAGGGGCAGGCCGGAGGTCTGGTCCGCCACCGCGCGCAGCGGGCCCGCGGCCGGATGCGGCACCGGCACCAGGCCGGGCCGTCCCAACCACTGCAGGGCCGCCCATCCCAGGCCCGCGCCGCCGGCGGCCAGCAGCCCGGCTTTCAGGAACGCCCGGCGGGAGGCAGGCCCAGCCATGAACGTCGACTACCTGCGAAAGCCGCCAGGCGGCATCTGACCCTGGAGCTGGCCCATCTTGCGCATCATCTTCTGCATGCCGCCCCGGCCGAGCTTTTTCATCATGCGCTGCATCTGGCCGAACTGCTTCAACATGCGGTTCAGATCCTGGACCGTGGTCCCGGACCCGGAGGTGATGCGCTTCTTGCGCGAGCCCCGGATCAGGTCCGGAAAACGCCGCTCCTGGGGCGTCATCGACTGGATCATGGCGATCATCCGCCGGGTCTGCCGGTCGTCGACCCGGGCCTTGACCGGGTCCGGCACCTGGCCCATGCCGGGCAATTTGTCCATCAGCCCGCCGATGCCGCCCATGGTCTGCATCTGCTCCAATTGTGCGCGGAAATCCTCCAGGCTGAACCCCTTGCCCCGCTGGAGCTTGCGCGCCAGCTTCTGCGCCTGCTCCTCGTCGACGCTGCGCTTGACCTCCTCGACCAGCGTCAGCACGTCGCCCATGCCGAGGATGCGCGAGGCGATGCGCTCGGGGTGAAAGGGCTGCAGCGCATCGACCTTCTCGCCGGTGCCGATGAACTTGATCGGCTTGCCGGTGATGTGTCGCACCGACAGGGCCGCGCCACCGCGCGCATCGCCGTCGGTCTTGGTGAGGATGACGCCGGTCAGCGGCAGCGCGTCGTCGAAAGCGTGCGCGGTATTGGCCGCATCCTGGCCGGTCATGCTGTCCACCACGAACAAGGTCTCCTGCGGCGCGACACGCTCATGGACGGCGCGAATCTCGTCCATCATCTGGGTATCGATGTGCAGGCGCCCCGCGCTGTCGACCAGCACCACGTCCATAAATCGGCGACGGGCCTCGGCCAGCGCCGCGGCGGCGATCTCGGCGGGCTGCTCGGAGGCGCTGGCAGGAAAGAACGCCGCGCCCACCTGCCCGGCCAGCGTCTCCAGCTGCTGGATGGCGGCGGGCCGGTACACATCGCAACTGACCAGCATGACCTGCTTGTTCTGCTCCTCGATCAGGTGGCGGGCCAGCTTGGCGCAGGTCGTGGTCTTGCCGGAGCCCTGCAGGCCCGCCAGCAGCACGACCACCGGTGGCGTCGCGCGCAGATCGAGCTGCTCGTTCTCCTCGCCCATGAGGCGCACCAGTTCCTGGTGCACGACGCCGATGAGCGCCTGCCCCGGCGTGAGGCTCTTCACCACTTCCTGCCCCAGGGCCCGCTCGCGCACGTGGGCGATGAAGTCCTGCACCACCGGCAGGGCGACATCCGCCTCCAGCAGAGCGACCCGAACCTCCCGCAACGCCTCGCGGATGGACTCCTCGGTCAGGCGGCCCTTGCCGCGCAACCGCTCCACGGTAGCGCTCAGGCGTTCGGTCAGATTGCTGAACATGGGCGACTCCGGCTCGGGCAGTCGGTTATTATAGCGGGGCCGGCAATGTACGGAACGGGTCATTGCAATGCATGATTTCCTCCTGGTAGCGACCGCTGCCGCCTACCTGGCGGCGACCGCCGTGCTGTACCTATCGGTGCTGCGGTCGGCGCCCGGCAAACGCAACCTCGCCATGGGCCTGACCTTTATCGGCGTGATCCTGCACATGGCGGCGCAATATCACCACTGGTTCGGCGCCGGGCGGGTTGAGGAGATCACCATCCTCAATGTGCTGTCGCTGTGTGCGCTGGTCACTGTCGGGCTGCTGGTGTTCTCGGTGGCGATCCGCAAGCCCCTGTTCGACGCCGGCCTGGTGGCCCTGCCCATCGCATGCATCGTGCTGCTCGGCGAATGGCTGCTGGCCGCGCCCGGCACGCTACCCGATGCCGCCGGCGGGGCGGCCCCGGCGCACATTCTGAGTTCGGTGATGGCCTTCGGGGTGTTGAGCATCGCGGCTGTGTATGCCTTGTTCGCGGCCCTGATCGACCATTTCCTGCGCACCCACCACCTCAACACCCTGATCCGCACCCTGCCTCCACTGGAGGTGCTGGAAGGCCTGCTGTTCCAGCTGATCGCGGCAGGCTTCGTGTTGCTCAGCGTCTCCCTGGGCACCGGTCTGATCTTCGTCAATGACCTGTTCGCCCAGCACCTCGCGCACAAGACTTTTCTGGCGATGGCCGCCTGGCTGATCTTTGGCGTGCTGCTGTGGGGCCGGCTGGTGCGCGGCTGGCGGGGACGCCTGGCGGTACGCCTGACCCTCGCGGGCGTGGCGTTCCTGCTGCTATCCTACTTCGGCAGCAAACTGGTGCTCGAGGTGCTGCTGCACCGCAGCTGGCAAGCCTGACGGGCCGCGAAGGAACCCCCCAGCCACTTGGACGAAATCCCCCTCGGCACGCTTTACCTCGCCCTGCTGGTGCTGATCGTGCTGTCGGGGTTCTTTTCCAGTTCGGAAACGGGGCTGATGGCCCTCAACCGCTACCGGCTGCGCCACCGGGCCAACGAGGGCCACCGCGGCGCCCGCCTGGCGCAAACGCTGCTGCACAAGCCCGACCGGCTCATCGGCATGATATTGCTGGGCAACAACCTGGTGAACATCCTGGCCGCCTCGATCGCCACCGTCATCGCCATCCGTACCTTCGGCGCCTCCGGCATCTGGATTTCCACCCTGGTGATGACCATCGTGATACTGATCTTCGCGGAGGTGGCGCCCAAGACGCTCGCGGCGCTGCATCCCGAACGCGTCGCCTTTCCGGCCTCCTACGTGCTGACGGCGCTGCTGCGCGTGTTCTTCCCGATCGTGGTGCTGGTCAATGGCCTGGCCAACTCGCTGCTGAAGCCCTTCGGCGTCCGCAACAAGGCGGAGGTCATCGAGCGCCTCAACCGCGAGGAGTTGCGCACCCTGGTCCAGGAGGGCGGGCAGTTGCCGTCGGTACACCAGCGCATGCTGGTCAACATACTCGACCTCGAGCACGCCGTGGTCGACGACGTCATGGTGCCGCGGGGCGAGATCGTCGGCATCGACCTGGCCGACGACTGGGAGGAGATCCTGCAGCAATTGTCCGCCACCGTGTACACACGCTTGCCCGTGTTTCGCGAGAGCATCGACCACGTGGAGGGTTTCGTGCACGTGCGCACCATCATCGCCAAGCTGTCCCGGGGCACGCTGGATTACGAGGACCTGCTGAAATCGGTCCGCAAACCGTATTTCACTCCCGAAGACACGCCGCTCACGCACCAGCTGCTCGAGTTTCAGCGCCGCGAACGACGCATGGCCCTGGTGGTCGACGAGTACGGTGACATCCAGGGCCTGGTCACCCTCGACGACATCCTGGAGGAGATCGTCGGCCAGTATACGACCGAGGGACGCGACAGCCTGCGCCTGGTGCGGCAACTGGACGACGGCAATTTCCTGGTGGACGGCGCGGTGAGTGTGCGCACGCTGAACCGGGTGACCGACTGGAACCTGCCGCAGGACGAGGCGCACACGCTGAGCGGCCTGCTGATCGAGCAACTCGAAGCGCTACCGGAGGGCAAGACCAGCATCCGCATCGGCGATCACATCATGACCATCGTCGACATCAAGGACAACATGATCCGCAAGGTGTTGGTGAAACCCAACCGCGCAGCGACCTGACGGGCCCCACCTGCCACATGCTGATCAATATCCAGTTCCTGCGCTTCGTGGCGGCCATGTTGGTCGTTGTCTACCATTGCGCGCCCCACATCGCGGCGACCGGCGCCGAGCCGGGCGTCCTGTTCGATGTCGGCAACGCGGTCGGCTACGCCGGGGTGGACATCTTTTTCGTGATCAGCGGATTCATCATGATGCACACCACCCGGGGCCTGTCCGGCCCCGCCAGCAGCGGGCAATTCCTGCGCCGCCGTTTCGCGCGGATCTACAGCGGCTACTGGCCCTTCCTGCTGCTCGCACTGGCCGTGTTCGGCTGGGCCCAGCCCGAACGCCTGCAGGAGGCCGACCTGTTTGCCTCGGCCACCCTATGGCCGGGCCGCGTGCTGTTGCTGGCGGTCAGCTGGACGCTCACCTTCGAGATGTATTTTTACCTGTGCTTCGGGGCGCTGGTGCTCGCCCCCGAGCGCTGGCGCGTGGCGCTGGTCGCGGCGGCGCTGGTGTTCATCGTCGCCTGGTGCGGCTACGCCCAGGTGGTGCGCGCGGCTTACAGCACCGACAACCTGCCCTACATCAGCCTGGCCGAGGCCTATATGGCCAGCCCCTACATGGCCGAATTTCTCGCCGGCGCGCTGGTGGCCCATTTCTTATCGCGGCGACCGCAGGGGCCAGGGCTTGCCTGGCTGCTGGCCGGCTGCGCATTGTTCCTGGCCGGCGGCTGGGTCAACAATGCGTTTTATGCCACGCATCTCGAGCAGGGGTATTACGTGGTCGCGCGGGTGACCCTGTTCGGCACCGCCTCGGTGCTGCTGTTGCTGGGCGTGGTGCGCATGGAAAATGCGGGACGGGTCGCGCCGCTCCGCTTCAGCCTGCTGTGCGGCGGCGCGTCGTATGCCATTTACCTCAGCCACACCCTGGTGCTGACGGTGACCCAGCACCTCGGCCTCAATGCCTGGCTGCGCGGGACGTCTCCATCGCTGGTGCGTGTCACCTTCATCGCCCTGTCGCTGTTCATCCTGGCCCTGAGCGCGCTGCACTACCGTCAGATCGAGCGCCGATTGCACGGGGTATTCCGGCGCTGGCTGGGCGTTCAGCCGCTGCGTCCTCCGCAGCGTTGACCCGTCGTCTGGCTCAGTCGAAGATCCGGTTCAGAACTTCCGCGAGCGTCGCCGCCGCCTCCACACGGAGGCCCTTGGGTGGCTTCTTGGGCAGATTCGCGTGCGGCAGCACCACGCGCTGAAAACCCTGGCCAGCCGCCTCGCGCAGGCGTTCCTCGCCGCCGAACACCGGCCGGATCTCTCCCGACAGGCCCACTTCGCCAAAGGCGATCAGCTTCTCCGGCAGCGCCCGGCCCCGGTAGCTCGACAGCACCGCCAGCATCACCGGCAGGTCCAGGCCGGTATCCGCCACGCGTAACCCGCCCACCACGTTGACGAACACGTCCTGCTGGCCGAGGCTGACACCGCCATGGCGGTGCAGTACCGCCAGCAGCATGGCCAGGCGGTTGTGCTCCATGCCGAGCGCCACCCGGCGCGGGTTGGCCAGGTGCGTTTCATCCACCAGCGCCTGCAGCTCCACCAGCAGCGGCCGGCTGCCCTCGCGGATCACGGTCACGATGCTGCCCGCGGCCGGTTCCGACTGGCCGGACAGGAAAATGGCCGAGGGGTTGCGCACCTGGCGCAGCCCCTTGCCCGTCATCGCGAACACGCCCAGCTCGTTGACCGCGCCGAAACGGTTCTTGAAGGAGCGCACGATGCGGTAGCGGCTGCCGCTGTCGCTCTCGAAATAGAGCACCGCGTCCACCATGTGCTCCAGCACCCGCGGGCCGGCCAGCGCACCCTCCTTGGTCACATGTCCGACCAGGATCACCGCGCAGTCCTGCTGCTTGGCAAAGCGCACCAGCGCCGCGGCCGATTCCCGCACCTGGCTCACGGAGCCCGGCGCCGAATCAAGCTGCTCGGAGTAGAGGGTCTGGATGGAATCGATCACCATCACGCCCGGCCGGACGCTGGCAGCCGTGGCGAGCACGTGCTCCACGCAGGTCTCGCTGAGGCACTCGAGGCGCTCCGCATCCAGTCCCAGCCGCTCCGCGCGCATGGCGATCTGCTGCAGGGACTCCTCGCCGGATACGTACAGGCAGCGGTTCGTGGCGCCCAGCGCCGCCACCGCCTGCAGCAACAGCGTGGATTTACCGATGCCGGGATCGCCGCCCAACAGCACTACCGAGCCGGGCACCAGCCCATCGCCGAGCACGCGATCGAGTTCGTCCAGCCCTGTCGGCAGCCGCGCCACGTCGCCGGCAGCGACTGCCGACAGGCGCGTGACGGCGGCGGGAGCCTGGCCCGTGTAGCCGTGGCGGCTGGTGGCCGGGCTGGCGGGGACCCGGAATTCTTCGATGGTGTTCCATGCCCGGCAGTCCGGGCACTGCCCGGCCCACTTGGGCTGCGTGCTGCCGCAGGCGTTGCATTGGTAGGTTGTGCGGGTCTTGGCCATGCGAGCTCCCCTGCTGCGCCCCTTGTAGCAGATCGGGACCGTGACCTCCAGCCCAAGACAGTCCCGGGCCGGTTTCCTACAATAATCAGGTGTCTTTCGACAATGCTGAACGGTGCGCAGAGAGCAGGAACAACAACTGATCGGAGAGTGCCCTGCCTTCCTGGAAGTGCTCGAGCACGTATCCCGTGTCGCGCCGCTGAACCGGCCGGTGCTGGTGATCGGCGAGCGCGGCACCGGCAAGGAGCTGATCGCCGCGCGCATCCACTACCTGTCCGGGCGCTGGGACCATCCCTTCGTGAAGATGAATTGCGCCGCGTTGGCCGAATCGCTGCTGGAAACCGAGCTGTTCGGGCATGAGGCGGGCTCGTTCACCGGCGCCACCCGCCGCCGCCTGGGGCGTTTCGAACTCGCCAACCAGGGCAGCCTGTTCCTCGACGAGTTGGCCAACACCTCGCATCGCGTGCAGGAGAAGGTGTTGCGGGTCATCGAATATGGCGAACTGGAGCGGGTCGGCGGCAACGAGACCATCCGGACCGATGTGCGGATCATCGGCGCCACCCACGAAGACCTGCCCCGCCTGGCCGAGGCAGGCACATTCCGGCCCGACCTGCTCGACCGGCTGGCCTTCGACGTGATCACCCTGCCGCCCTTGCGGGAGCGGCGCGAGGACATCATGCCGCTGGCGGAGCACTTCGCGGTCAAGATGGCCGGTGAACTGGGCCTGGAGCTGTTCGGCGGCTTCGGCGAGGCCGCGCGCGCGGTCCTGCTCGCGCACGCCTGGCCGGGCAACGTGCGGGAACTCAAGAACGTCGTGGAGCGAGCCGTCTACTCTGCGCAGGATCCGCAGCAGGGCATCACGGACATCGTGTTCGACCCCTTCGAATCGCCCTGGCGTCCGCGGCCAGCGGACGGCGACGGGTCGCAAGCGGCCATGCTTCCTGCTGAGGGGCCGTTCGATTTCAAACAGCACATCCAGGAGCTGGAGATACGCCTGCTGAGGGCAGCGCTGGAGCAGTGCCGGTTCAACCAGAAGAAAACCGCCGAGCACCTCGGCATGACCTACCACCAGCTGCGCGGCTACCTGCGCAAGTACGAACTGACCGACTCCGAACAGTAGGTCGCCGACCNNAGCTCACCGAGACCGAGGAATAGCCTGGCGACGCCTCACAGCAAGACCCGATCGACCCGCCCGGTCACCCCGCACACCAGCTCGTAGGGAATCGCATCCGCCCACGTGGCGACCTCTTCCACCGGCAGGCCACTGCCCCACAGCAGCACGTTATCGCCGGCACGCGCGTGTTCGTGGCCACGCAGATCGAGCGTGATCAGGTCCATGGATACCCGCCCCGCCAGGCTGGCCCGCCGCCCGTTGACCAACACGGGGGCGCCGTTGCGGAGGTGCCGCGGGTAGCCGTCCCCGTAGCCGATGGCGCCGACCCCGACCGGCATGTCCTCGGGACACTCGTAGGTCGCGCCGTACCCGACCCAATCGCCCCGCCGGCACGGGTTGATCGCGATCAGCTCGCACGACAGCGACATCACCGGCCGCAGCCCGAGCGCCTCACCGGTCTGCCCGCCAACGGGAGAAATGCCGTACAGCAGGATGCCGGGGCGCACATAGTCCCAGTGCGCATCGGGAAAATTGAGCAAGGCAGCCGAATTGGCCATGGAACGCGCCACGCCGAGCTCATCCGTGGCGGCGCAGAAGGCTTCGATCTGCTGGCGATTGAGCGGGTGGTCGCGCTCGTCCGCACAGGCGAAGTGCGACATCGCAATCACCTCGGAAACGCCGGGGATGGACTGCAGCTCCCGCAGCAGCACCGCCGCCTGGTCGGCCGCAAATCCCAGCCGGTGCATGCCGGTATCGACCTTCAGCCACACCACCTGCCCGTCACTGCAGCCCCGCCGCCTGAGCATCTCGAGCTGGTGGGCGTGATGCACCACCAACTCCAGGCCGAGCTCGAGCGCCAGCTCGAAATCATCCGGGTTGGCCGCGCCCTCGAGCAGCAGCAGGCGGCCGGACCACCCCGCCTCCCGCACCTGCCCCGCCTCGCCGGCCGTCGCCACCCCGAACACGTCGGTGCCGGACAGCGCCCGGGTCACGGCCGGGATGCCATGTCCGTAGGCATCGGCCTTGATCACGCTCACCACGCTGCTGCCGGGTGCGAGGCGACGCACCACCGCGAGATTGTGGCGCAACGCGGACAGGTCGATGCGAGCGACGGTCTTGCGGCTCATCGTGCCCTCAGGTGGCCGGCTCGGGGGCGCGGGTCAACCGGCGGTGTCGCCGCGGAAATAGTCGGGTGCGAAGTTGGCAAAGCGCAGCCACTGGCCCTGAAACACGAGGTTGATGGTGCCGGTGGGCCCGTTGCGGTGCTTGCCGATGATGATCTCGNNACGATCAGGTCGGCATCCTGCTCGATTGACCCGGACTCGCGCAGGTCGGCCATGACCGGCCGCTTGTTGGGGCGCTGTTCGAGCGAGCGGTTGAGCTGCGAAATGGCGACCACCGGGACGTCCAGCTCCTTGGCGATCGCTTTCAGCGAGCGCGAGATTTCCGCGATCTCGGTGGCGCGGTTCTCGCGGGTGCCCGGCACCGCCATCANNGCCGGAGCCGCCATCAGCTGCAGGTAGTCGACCACGATCATGCCGATGTCGTGCTCGCGCTTGAGCCGGCGGGCGCGGGCGCGCAGCTCCGCCGGCGACAGCGCCGGGGTCTCATCGATGAAGATCTTGCTTTTCTGCAGCAGGTTCATGGCGGAGGTCAGCTTGGGCCAGTCGAGGTCATCCAGCGACCCGGTGCGCAGGCGGCCCTGCTCGATCTGGCCGAGCGACGAGAACAGCCGCATCACCAGCTGCACGGCGGCCATCTCCATGCTGAACACCGCCACCGGCAACTTGTTCTTCAGTGCGGCGTGCTCTGCAATGTTCATCGCGAAGGTGGTCTTGCCCATGGCTGGGCGCCCGGCAACGATGATCAGGTCGGAAGGCTGCAGGCCGGCGGTCAGCTTGTCGAAATCCTTGAAGCCCGAGGGGATGCCGGTGATCTCGCCCTCGAACTCGTGCAAGTCCTGGATCTTTTGGATCGCCTGCTTGATGGTGTCCTGCACCGGCACGTAGGCGACGCGGCTCCTGCCGCCCCGGTCGGCGATCGCGAACACCTTGCGCTCGGCCTCTTCGAGCAATTCCTGGCTGCTGCGCCCGTCGGCGGCAAACGCCCCGGAGGTGATGTCCGCGCCAACGTCGATCAGCTGCCGCAGGATGCTGCGCTCCCGCACGATTTCAGCGTAAGCGACAATATTGGCGGCGCTGGGGGTGTCGCTCACCAGCTGGCTGATGTAGGCCCCGCCGTCTACCATGTCGATGCGGCCATGGGACTCGAACCATTCGGTGACCGTCACCGCATCCGCGGGGCGGTTGGACTCATGCAACTCGGAGATGGCGCCGAACATCACCCGGTGGTCTTCGCGGTAGAAATCTTCCACCGCCAGCAGGTCCGCGATCTGGTCCCAGGCGCCGCCGGCCAGCAGCAGCCCCCCGAGCACGGCCCGCTCGGCATCGATCGAGTGGGGAGGAACCTTCAGGTTCTCAACGGTCGTAGCCAGTTTCGGTGCGGCCATGTGGGTCCGGTTTGGTGCCAAGATTCGGGTCGTGCGCGCGGGCTCCGCGCGCTGCCCGCGCATCCGGTGAGCATAGATTCTATGGCGGCCGCTCGCAAGCGTGCCGTCGTCATTCGGGCTTGACGGTCACCTTGATGACGGTTTCGACGTCCGCATGCAGCTTCACTATCACATCGAATTCGCCGGTGGTGCGGATCGGGCCTTCGCCCATGATGACCTCGCTCTTGTGCAGGGCGTAGCCGAGGGCTGACACCGCTTCGGCAACCTCGCGCGGCCCGATGGAGCCATAGAGCTTGCCCTCGTCGCTGGCGTTGGCCTCGATTTCGACCGCCAGGCCTTGCATTGCGACCAGGCGCGACTCGGCATCGCCCAGCCGCGCGGCGGCGGCCTTCTCGAGCTCGGCGCGCCGGGCCTCGAACATGGCCAGGTTCTCCGCGGTAGCCGGCACCGCCTTGCCCTGCGGCACCAGGAAATTGCGCCCGTAGCCCGGTTTGACCTTGACCCGGTCGCCCAGGTCCCCGAGGTTCTGAACTTTCTCAAGCAGTATCAGTTCCATGTCACTTTCCCCCGCTTCAGTGGTTGTCCGTGTACGGGAGCAGTGCCAGGTAGCGGGCGCGTTTCACCGCGGTGGCCAGCTGGCGCTGGTAGCGTGCCTTGGTGCCGGTGATGCGGCTGGGAACGATCTTGCCGGTCTCACCGACATACTGCTTCAGCGTGTTGAGGTCCTTGTAATCGATCTCACTGACGCCCTCGGCCGTGAAGCGGCAGTATTTCCTGCGTCTGGAAAAGCGTGCCATGATCAGACTCCGGTGTCCTGGGTGGTTTTGGGTTCCTGGTCGGCAGGTTCGGCAGCCGCCTCCGCAGCAGGCTCCGGCACCTCAGCCGCCGACTCGGACGCCTCGGTCGCGGGTTCGGATGCCTCGGCAGCAGCCTCGGGTTCCTCAGCAGCCGGTTCGGTCACCTCAGCAGCTGGTTCGGACGCCTCGACAGCCGGCTCGGATGCCTCGGCCTGTTCGGTCGCCTCGNNCGGCTCGTCGTCGCGCTTGGGACGCTCCCGGCGTGGCCGGTCGTCACCGCGGCCCGAGCGGTCCTTCTCCTCCTTTGCCTTGAGGATCGGCGACTGGTCGCTGACCGCGGCCTGGCGGCGCACGGTCAGATGACGCAGCACTGCGTCATTGAACCGGAACACGTCTTCCAGCTCCTTCAGGGTGTTCGCATCGCACTCGACATTCATCAGTGCGTAGTGCGCCTTGTGGAGCTTGGCAATCGGGTAAGCCAGCTGGCGACGGCCCCAATCCTCAACGCGATGGATGTGGCCGCCATTGCCCTCGATCAGGCCCCGGTAGCGTTCCAGCATGGCCGGTACCTGCTCGCTCTGGTCCGGGTGGACCAGGAAACAGATTTCATAATGCCGCATTGTCAGTCCTCTCGGTTTCTCCGGCCCGCAAACCCTGAGCCGTCAAAGCCTCCCCGCGCCTCCGTGTTCCGAGGGCTTACCGAGTGAGGCAAGGTGTCAAACGAACCTCCGCATGCGCGGAGGCGGCGGATTATAACAGCGCGTATTTGCGGCGCACAAGCCGCCGGCGCGGCCGCCATCGGTCGGCAATCATCAGTCGATGGTGAAGCTCTCCCCGCAGCCGCATTCCTCGGTGGCATTGGGGTTGTCGAATTGGAACGTACGGTTCAACCCGTCGGCCGTGAAATCAATGCGCGAACCATCCAGGTAAGGCAGGCTATCGGGGTCCACCACCACCTTGACGCCCCGATCCTCGAAGACCACGTCCTCGGGCCCGATGGACTTCGAGAGCGTGACCGTGTAGGCCCATCCCGAGCAACCCGTCTTGCGCACGCCCAGCCGCAATGCGGCACCCCCGTCCTTGTCGAGGTAGTGCCGGACACGCCGGGCCGCTGTTTCTGTCAGTGTAATGGCCATGAGTCCATAATCGTCACGCCGATTGCGGGGACAGTCAAGTCTGTTGCTGACGCATCGTCAAGGGTGCTTTATTATCTGGGGCCAGCAGCGCGCAGATCAAGATCGACACGATGTCTTCTCCCACCGTCAAATCTGCACTCGCCGGGGCGATCGGCGCCGGTACCGAGGTCACCATCAGGGGCTGGGTGCGCACGCGCCGGGATTCGAAGGCGGGCTTCTCGTTCATCGCGCTGTCCGACGGCTCTAGCCTGGACACGATTCAGATCGTCGCGCCCGACTCGCTGCCCAACTACAGCAGCGAAGTGCAGCGCATCACCGCAGGTTGCGCCATCAGCTGCACCGGCACGCTGGCGGCCTCCCCCGGCCGCGGCCAGGCGTTCGAGATCCAGGCGCACACGGTGGAGGTGATCGGCTGGGTCGAGGACCCCGACACTTACCCCATCCAGCCCAAACGCCACAGTTTCGAGTTCCTGCGCGAGGTGGGTCACCTGCGGCCGCGGACCAACACTTTCGGCGCGGTGGCGCGCGTCCGCCATGCCACCGCCCAGGCCATCCACCGCTATTTCAACGAGCGCGGCTACCTGTGGATCAACACGCCGATCATCACCTCCTCCGACGCCGAGGGGGCCGGGCACCTGTTCCGGGTCAGTACGCTCGACCTGCTCAATCCGCCCCGCAACCCCGACGGGTCGGTTGACTTCAGCAAGGACTTTTTCGGGCGCGAGACCTTCCTGACCGTATCCGGGCAGCTCAACGTGGAAGGTTATTGCCTGGCCCTGACGCGCGTCTATACCTTCGGACCGACGTTCCGCGCCGAGAAATCCAACACGGCACGGCACCTGGCCGAATTCTGGATGGTGGAACCGGAGATCGCGTTTGCCGACCTGGACGACCTGGCCGACCTCTCCGAGGATTTCCTCAAATACGTGTTCCGGACCGTGCTCGATGAATGCGCGGACGACATGGCCTTCTTCGCCAGGCACATCGAACCACAGGCCATCGACCGGCTCTCCGCACTGCTGGACCAGCCCTTTGTCCGCATCGATTACGCCGAGGCCATCGAGATCCTGGAGGCCTCGGGTGTCGATTTCGAGTTCCCGGCCGAGTGGGGGCTCGACCTGCAAACCGAGCACGAGCGCTACCTGACCGAGCAGCATTTCAATGCCCCCGTGGTGGTGATGAACTACCCGACCGCCATCAAGGCCTTCTACATGCGCCTGAACGACGATGGCCAGACGGTGGCCGCGCTCGACGTCCTGGCGCCCGGCATCGGCGAGATCATCGGCGGCTCGCAGCGCGAAGAGCGTCTCGACGTGCTGGCCCGACGCATGTCCGAGATCGGCCTCGACGCAGATACCTACGACTGGTACCTGGACCTGCGGCGTTACGGCTCGGTGCCACACGCCGGATTCGGGCTCGGGTTCGAACGCCTGGTCAGCTACATCACGGGCATGGCCAATATTCGCGATGTCATCCCCTACCCCCGGGTGCCCGGGCGGGCCGACTTCTGATGGACCTGTCCCTGTCCGGCAGACACGCGCTGGTGGGGGGCGCGAGCCGGGGCATCGGGCGGGCAGCGGCCGAAGCGCTGGCCGCGCTGGGCGCCGAGGTGACGCTGTTCGCGCGCACCCGGGCCGACCTGGAGGCGGTTCGGGATGCGCTGCCCCGTGACGAGGGCCAATCCCACTTCTGCTTCGCCGCCGATTCCGCCGACCTCGCGCGGCTGGCCGCGGAGGTGGCGGCCCGGGTGGAGCGGCGGCCGGTGCACATCATGGTGAACAACACCGGCGGGCCACCCGACGGCCCGGCACATTCGGCTGCAGTGGATGCCTATCGTCTGGCATTCGAGCAACATGTGCTGGCCAACGCGGTGCTGCTTGAGGCGGTGCTGCCCGGCATGCGCGAGGCCGGCTATGGGCGCATCATCAACGTGATATCGACCTCCGTAAAGCAGCCGATTCCGGGGCTCGGGGTGTCCAACACCATCCGCGGCGCGGTGGCCAACTGGGCAAAAACCCTGGCCACCGAATTGGGGCCCATGGGCATCACGGTCAACAACGTCCTGCCGGGCTTCACCGACACCGAACGCCTGCAGTCCTTGATTGCCGCCCGCGCCGGGCAAGCCAAACTGACCATCGAAGAGATGGCGGACCGCCTGCGGGCCGGCGTGCCCGCTCGCCGCTTCGGCACCGCGCATGAGGTTGCGGCGGCGATCGCGTTTCTTGCCTCACCCGCGGCGGCGTACATCAGCGGCATCAACCTGCCGGTCGACGGCGGCCGGACCGCTTGCCTGTAGCCGCGCCGATGCCGTTCCACCGCACGCCGTGGCCGCCATGCTGAAGCTTCTGAATCTCATCGACAACCGCTTCGCCGAGGCCGAGGGCGGGCAATGGCTGGACGTCCACGAGCCCGCCACCGGCGAGGTATATGCCCGGCTGACCCGCTCGGGCGCACCCGAAGTGAAAGCGGCGGTGGCGGCCGCGCAAGCGGCTGCCGGCGCCTGGGCGGCGCTGGCGGCGGACGAGCGCAGCCGGTTGCTGATGAGGGTCGCTGACCTCATCGAGCAGCACCTGCAGGCGCTGGCCGAGGCGGAATCCAGGGACTGCGGTAAGCCGTTGGCCCTGGCGCGCGAGGTCGACATTCCCCGCGCGGTCGCCAATTTCCGCTTCTTCGCGGCGGCGGCCACGCAGTTCGCCAGCGAATCCCACGCCATGGCGGGCCATGCCATCAATTACACCTTGCGCCAGCCGCTCGGCGTGGTGGCCTGCATCTCGCCGTGGAACCTGCCGCTCTACCTCCTCAGCTGGAAAATTGCGCCCGCGCTGGCAGCGGGCAACTGCGTGATCGCCAAGCCCTCTGAGGTCACGCCCCGCACGGCGGTCCTGCTGGCCGAGCTCAGCGTCGAGGCCGGACTGCCGGCGGGGGTCCTGAACATCGTCCATGGTACCGGCGCGGAGGTCGGCGCTGCCCTCGTCGCGGACCCCGGGGTGCGCGCGGTGTCCTTTACCGGCAGCACCCTCACCGGAGCGGCTATCGCCAGCGCCACGGCCCGGCAGTTCAAGAAACTCTCCCTGGAGATGGGCGGCAAGAACCCAACCCTGGTTTTTGCCGATTGCGATCTCGCGAGCACCGTCGCTGGGGTCCTGCGGTCGGCGTTCACCAACCAGGGCCAGGTCTGCCTGTGCGGTTCCAGGATCCTCGTCGAGGATTCGATCTACGAAGAATTCAAGCACCGCTTGCTGGCCGCCGTGGCACGACTGAAAACGGGCGACCCGCTCGCCGCGGGCATCGACCAGGGCGCCATCGTGAGCGAGGCGCACTACCGCAAGATCGTCGGCTACCTCGAGTTGGCTGCCGAGGAAGGCGGACATCTGCTCTGCGGCGGCCCCGTGAAAGGCAGCGGCCGATGTGCCGGCGGCTGGTTCATCGAGCCGGTCGTGATCGAAGGGCTGCCCAACCGGTGCCGCACCAACCAGGAGGAAATCTTCGGGCCGGTGGCAAGCCTGCTGCCGTTTTCCGGGGAGGCCGAGGCCGTGCGCCTGGCCAACGAATCGAGCTACGGCTTGGCATGCTCGATCTGGAGCAACGACCTCGGCCGCTGTCACCGCGTCGCAGCGGCCATCGAGACCGGCATCGTGTGGATCAACTGCTGGATGCAGCGCGACCTGCGCACGCCGTTCGGCGGGGTCAAGTCCTCCGGCCTCGGCCGCGAAGGCGGTATCGAGGCCATGCGGTTTTTCACCGAGCCCAAGAATGTGTGCATCGAGTTTGGCCATGGCTGAATTCAGACCCACGCACGCCCCCGCGCCGGTGGGCGCCTACCCGCACGCCCGCAGGGTGGGTGATTTCCTGTACCTCTCGGGCGTCGGGCCGCGGCAAGCGGACAGCAACGAGATTCCCGGCAATCGCTACGAAAAAGACGGCACCCTGCATTCCTACGACATCGAAGCGCAGACGCACGCAGTCCTGCAGAACGTGCGCCTGATTCTCCAGCAGTGCGGCGCCCGCTGGGAAGACCTCGTCGACATCACCGTGTTCCTGACCGACATGCGACGGGATTTCGAGCGCTTCAACCGCATTTACGGGCAATATTTCACATCCCATCAACCGTGCCGCACGACGGTTGAAGTCGGAGCGCTGCCGACCCCCATTGCAATCGAACTGAAGTGCATCGCCTACCTGGAATCCACCTGAGGAGTTGACATGCTGCCACCCATCAATCTTCAAGCATGGATCGAAGAACACCGGCACCTGCTGAAGCCCCCGGTCGGCAACAAGGTGATCTGGCGGGACGGGGAATTCATCTGCATGGTGGTGGGCGGACCGAACCAGCGTACCGATTTCCATTACGAGGAAGGCCCGGAGTTTTTCTACCAACTGGTGGGGGACATGGTTCTGAAGGTGCGCGAACAGGGCACCATACGCGACATCACGATCCGGCAGGGCGAGGTATTCCTGTTACCGCCGCGTGTGCCCCATTCGCCGCAACGGTTTGCCAATACCGTGGGGCTCGTGATAGAGCGGGTTCGCCTGCCAGACGAGCAGGATGGATTGCTCTGGTATTGCGAGGATTGCGGCTCCGAACTCTACTCTGAGTATTTTCACCTGGTCGACATCGAGAGCCAGCTGCCACCCGTGTTCGATCGTTTTTACCGCAACCTCGAACACCGCACCTGCGGGGAATGCGGCCACGTCAACCCGGCGCCGGAAAAGTACCTGTCCTGAATAAAAAAAGCGGCTGGGACATCTTCCGTGTTGTCCCGAGCCGCCCTGCGGACGTGTCGCCACCCGCCAAGCGCTTCCTTGCTTTACAAGAGAGAAACAGTTCCTTTGTTTCCGCAGATCCTTCTGACTTCGAAGAAGGCCATCCTTGCCTTTTTCGTCTCTTGTTGGATATAGTATAGCCATACTTGGCTAAATACGCAAGTGTCTAAATGCAAATTTGTCTAAGTGCATTTTTGGCTATAGAAATTTTTGGCTATTTTTTATAAGCTGAGTCTGGGGGCGTAATGCCCCCGGCCGTGACACAGGAGGCAGGCGAACGGGACACGCCCCATTCACAGACCGGTGAGGATGACCGGCAACCCGCTAATACCCGGGGCCGGTTGTCCCGCGTGCGCGTGCTGCGCAGCCAGAAGCGCCCGTAGGCATTCAGGAGGCGCTCGGCCAGGGAACCGGCCGGTTGGTGCAGGAGACCACTTCGGAACACGGAGGTTGGGTTAGGCGCGGCGCACGTGCCCGGCAGCTGAGCGACCGGTGCCCACAGGGATGGTGGGTGCCCCGCCGTGCCGTGTCTGAATTGGCGACGCAAACCTGCGGGTTTCGCCGCCCATGTGGTGTTGCGTAAAATTATTGAGTATTGCCATGCAAGTTATTGAAAAAGCGACTATCCTAATCACTAGGATAAAGCCTTGTCCAAGGCCAATCGGGCGAATGAGGGCGGGACATAGCGTCGCCAGAGCACGGGAGTTACGGATATTCCAACCAGGGACGGAATCAGGATAGCGCCATGCCAGGAAGCCCGCTGAGAAAGAAAATCGAACTTTCCGACGAAGCATACGCAATATCGGAAGTACTACCAGTGCTTCTGAGGAAGATAGCTAGGTTGCTTGTCGGCACTATCTCCTTTCCTGCATTGGTGCAGATCCTCCGTTCAATATACGTTGAAGAGGGCAAGAAAAAGATCGAACGGTCAGGTTCAAAACCAACCAAAAGCGCTCTGGCACTTATCACTGGTTTGGATACGAGAGTCGTAAGTTCCGTGCTTCAAGAAAGCCAAGACTTAGGGCTAGGCTCGATCGACCTGAACCCCGAAAACGCTCTTATCGACATGTGGAACAGTGATCCAATGTTCCAAGACAAGGAAACAAACAGACCTGCCATTTTGCCAATCGAGGGGAAGGGCCGAACCTTTCAAGCTCTCGTGCTGCGTTCGATAGGAAGAAACATCACAGTTAAAACCGTCTTGGATCGGTTGTTAGCTGGTGGGACCGTGAAGGTGCTAAGAAGCGACATCGAAAGAGTTGAGCTGATATCAAAGTTTTATAACCCGATTTCGAATGATTTTGCGAAATTTGTGGAGGTCGGTTTACTAGAATCCTCGCGAGTACTTTCTGCTGTTGTCCATAACATTAACAGCCCGGTTGAATTAAGGGTTC
>JABAHR010000703.1_pt1 | contig 32301 bp, 30 predicted proteins | sample 7062101 | NCBI WGS metagenome assembly JABAHR01 (sample SAMN14534553, study PRJNA622989) | marine sediment metagenome | biome: marine biome [ENVO:00000428]; feature: marine pelagic biome [ENVO:01000023]; material: deep marine sediment [ENVO:00002113] | place: India: Gulf of Kutch | collected...
CACCTGGCAGGGGAGCCCGTATTCCCTGGCGAGCGCGGCGACCGCTCTCAGCATCGGCGTCGGTCCGCAGGAGAAAATCTCGACCTTCGCCAGTTCGTCGGCGGCGAGGCCGTTCAACCACGCCCGCGCCAGGTCCGTCACATAGCCGCGATAGGTGCCCGTAAAGTCTGACAGGCTCGCGAGCCGCGCCGGCACGCCCCAGTCCTCGAGTAATGGCATCGTGCTGACGATCTCGTCGTCCAGCCAGGGCGTGGCCATGGCGGATGGCGCAAGCTCGAACGGGAACGGGATTTCCGATCCCATGACGACCAGCGGCTGCCAGGGATGCTCGTCATCCTTGAGGTGTTCGGCCAGGAACACCATCGGCGGAATGCCGACGCCACCGCCGATCAGGAGGGGCATCGGCCTGTCGGGGTGCGGCATAAATCCCTGTCCGATTGGCCCGATCGAACTGACGACGTCACCCGGTTGACGATGACCCAGCGCGTCCAGCCCGTGGCCGACAATCTTGAACAGGACTTCGATCCAGCCCGCATCCGGATCCGCGCGCATGATCGACAACGGCCTGCGCATCGGGATCGACGCATCGCATTGAACGTGGACGAAGCTGCCTGGCGTCGCCCTGGCTGCGCATTTTGGCGACTGGAAGCGCATCACGAACTGTTCGCCCGCAAACTCGCTGACCTCGACCACGGTTGCCTCTTCGACGAACAAGGTGCCGCGATTGGCCTGTGCCGCTGCCTGTGCGCTTGCCGGCTCGTTCATCCGGATTCCCGGTTTTCTGCCAGTATTTCAAAGATGGCCGCGCGCACGGCCACGCCATTGGTGACCTGTTCCCTGATAACCGAGGAGCGACCGTCCGCGACCGACGAGTCGATTTCGACGCCACGATTCATCGGCCCCGGGTGCATCACGATCGCGTCTTTCGCCGCCAGTTTCATCCGCGCCGGGGTGAGGCCCCAGGCTTTGAAATATTCAGCCTGATCCGGGATGCCCGCCTTGTCCACGAAGCGCTCCTTCTGGATTCTGAGCGCCATGACGACATCGGCGCCGTTCAGTCCGGCCTCGATGTCGGTCACTATTTTCGCGTCGGCGAAGCCCTCGGGGGCCAGTTCCCGCGGCGCTACCAGCCGCAGCTCTCCGACGCCCATGGCGACCAGCCCTTCTGCCGCCGACATCGCGACGCGCGAGTGGGCCGCATCGCCGATGATAGCCACCGTCAGCTTGTCGAAATCGCCCTTGTGACGGCGGATCGTGAGCAGGTCCAACAGCCCCTGGCTGGGGTGCGAGACGTCGGACTCGCCGGCATTGAGGACGCTCACGTGCGCGTCGACCTGACTGGCTACCAGCGCTTGTGTTCCGGGTTGCCGGTCGCGGATCACGAACATATCGACCTGCATGGCCTGCAAGGTGTGGACGGTGTCCAGTATCGACTCCCCTTTGCTTGTCGATGAGGTATTGACGTCGAGATTCAGGACCTCAGCGCCCAGCCGCCTGGCGGCGAGCTCGAAGGACGCCCGGGTGCGCGTGCTGTTCTCGAAGAACAGGTTGGCGACGGTCATGCCGGAAAGCGCCTCGCTGCGCACCGGTCTCTGGCCGGGCGGCACGAGAAAGGCTTCCGCCCGGTCGAGAACGGCCGTGATCTGCCGCCGGTCGAGACCGCGCAGGGTGAGGAGGTGGCGGAGCCGGCCGCGATCATCTAGCTGCAGGTCGGACTGCTCCCCGCCGCCCGAATCATTGAAGAGTCTGGTTACGGACATGCGGGCCGCATTGTACGCTGATTAATGCGCGTTTTTCAGCCAGCGCTCGGCGATCAGCATCGCCGCCGCCGAGTCTATGGACGCCTTGCTGATCCGCCCCCGCAGGCCCTGTTCGCGCTGCGCTTTGAGCGCCGCCTCTGCCTCGAGCGATGAATAGCGTTCGTCGACCGTCTCGACCGGCAGGCCGAAGCGGTCGAGGTCAGCGGCAAAGGCATCGACCTGCTTGCCGATGTCGGACGGGGAGCCATCCGCATGCATTGGCATACCCACAATCAAGCGTCGCGGCTGCCAGTCACGGATCAGCGTGGCGATGCGATGCCAGTCGGGTCCGTTTTCGCCGTTGGCAACGGTCTCGAGTGGGCTCGCGGAATTTGTCACCTGCTGGCCGACGGCGACGCCGATGCGCCGCAGCCCGAAATCGAAAGCGAGGATGGTTTCAGGCGTGCCCGGCATCCGGGGAGATCTGGCTGATGTCGATGCCGATCGTCTGCGCCGCGACCGTCCAGCGGTCCGGGAATGGCACGTCGAAAACGACTTCGGGGGTGGCGGGAACGGTCAGCCAGGTATTGGCGAGCATCTCGGTTTCCAGCTGGCCCGCATCCCATCCCGCGTAACCGAGGGCAACCACCGACTTCTCGGGCCCGGAGCCGGCCGCCATCGCATCGATGACGTCGCGAGACAAAGTCAGCTGGATGTCCTCCGAGACGGCCACCGAGCTTTCGAAACTGTCGCCAGGCTTGTGCAGCACGAAGCCGCGCTCGCGGGCGACCGGTCCGCCGTTCAGTACCGGATGATCGGCGATGGACTGATCGGCATCGGTCACCTCCAGCTGCTCGAACAATCCCTCGAGCTTCATGTTCATCGGCCGGTTGATGACAATGCCGAGCGCGCCTTCGGCATTGTGCTCGCATACGAGCGTCACGGTGGTGCTGAAGTTCGGATCCAGCATTCCGGGCATGGCAATCAAGAGCTGATTGCAAAGCGAATCCTTCGATTGCATACGCACAATTATCGCACAGTCAGGCGACGCCCAGTGGCCGATTTGACAGGTGTCGGGACCGGTTTCAGTCGCTGCGGGCGGTCGCCTGCACGTCGAGGTGATTGAACTGCCATTTGTAGGCGAAGCGGAGCTTGTCGTAGTCGAGCCTGATCGCTTCCGGAAAGGGGTCGAATGGCGCCGCCCGGCGCAGGATGCTGAGCGCGACCTCGTCGAGGGCTTTGGATCCCGACGAGCGGCGCACCAGCGCTTCGTCGAGCTGGCCGTTGGCGGTGATCGTGACTTCGAGCGTCGGGCTGCCGCCGATACCGTCAACGACGAGCTCGCTCGGGAAATACTTCACGCCCACGGTTTCAATCTTGCTCTTCCAGCGGCTGAGGTAGCCGGCGACTTTCGATTCCTTGGTGTCGACGGAGGTGACCAGCTCGCGTGGATTGTCGTCGTGGATGGCGGTGTCGGTCAGTATGTCTTGCGGCAGCGGCATAGTCAGTTCTATACCGGACTCGAGCTGCGCGGCCTTCGAGACTTCCGGTGACGGCTCGTCGCGCGGTTTGTCGAGAACGTCGAAATCCTGCTCGGCACGAGCGGTCAGCACGCTGTCGGCAAATTCCTCGACCGCGTTCGAATCCTCGGCGCTGTCGCCGTCCAGCGCGCCAATGTTGTCGACCGGCACCAGGCTCTCGGCTTTTGCCGTCGGCCGCGCCTGTTCCTGGGTATTGCCTGCACCCTCCTGGCTGGCCTGGGCCAGGTACTCGGCGCGCTCGGGTTCGAGTACGTTGGGGTCCGGATCGGCAACGATCGTTACCTCCAGGGAAATCGCCTCGCGAAATTCGTCGCCGAGAACGGCGTTGAAAGTGACGCCGATGATCAGGATGCCGTGCACGAGCGCGGCAAGGAACAGCATTGGGGGCAGGCGATCGGGCGCCGGCAGCGACTCGAGCACGACGTCATCGATGGAGTCGGGTCCGATCCCGTCATCCGCGGTGTCCGATTTTTCAGCCTCGTTTGCCATGTCCCAACTGGGTGCTGCGCCGCTAAGCCCCTGATTTCCCTATTCTCGCACAGGAAATCGACGATTTGTCTAGGAGGCGGTCGCAAAATTACCCGCGAGCTGCCTTGCGGCGGCCAGTAGCCGCAGCTGCGACCCGGAATCGCGTAATCCGGGCGCCCAGTGTGGCGTCAGCGCAACCTGGCCTCGATCGCGTCGAACAGGGTGCCGGCGATGTTCAGATCGAAAATCCGGTCGAGTTCGCGGATCCCGGTCGGGCTGGTCACATTGATTTCGGTCAGGTAGTCGCCGATGACATCGATACCACAGAAGATGACGCCGTTGTCCCGCAATATCGGCCCCACCTCGCCGCAGATCCACTTCTCGCGATCTGTCAACTCGCGGCCCTCGCCGACGGCTCCCATAACGAGATTTCCGCGATTGTCGTCAGCCGACGGGATCCGGGCGAGGGAATAAGGAATCGGCTCGCCATCGATCAGCAGGATCCGTTTGTCGCCCTCGTTGATCGCCGCCAGGTAGACCTGGGCCATCGCGAATTGCGCACCGTCGTCGGTCAGCGTTTCGAAGATGACGTTGGCGTTCTTGTCTTCCCGGGACACGACAAAAACAGATTTGCCACCCATCCCCTCCAGTGGTTTGACGACGATGCGGCCGTGCTCCGCGAGAAATGCTTTCATGTCTGTCATCGAGCGGGTGACCATCGTCAGCGGCGCACACTGCGGGAACCAGGCTGTGAACACCTTTTCGTTCATGTCGCGCAGCGCCCGGGGTTTGTTGATGATCAGTGCGCCGGCTTGCTCCGCTCGCTCCAGGATGTATGTGGTGTAGACGTACTCCATGTCGAACGGCGGGTCCTTGCGCATCAGGATCACGTCGAGCTCGGCCAGCGGGGTCAACGTCGCCTCGCCCAGCCGATACCAGCGATCGCCGGCTTCGGCAGGGTCTAGGGAATCGGTGAACGGGCCGACGAGCTCCAACGATCGCAGCATCCCGCAGGGCTCGCCTTCGTGGAGCAGTAGGTCCCCCTGCTCGAGGTAGCCGATCGTCCACCCCCTGAGCTGGGCCGCGCGGATCATTGCCAGCGTGCTGTCCTTTTTCAGCGACAGCGTCGGCAGCGGGTCCATCACGAAGGCGATTCTGAGACTCATGGGTTCTTCGATGCTCCGAGCGCGTTGAGGTGGAAGCAGTGCTGACCGGGGTGGTAACTAGCCTGGCAGTCGCGGAGTTGCCCCAAAAATGAGAACGAATTCCCTTTCTTATCCAACGCTTATAGATCGTTTCGGGACAATCATGATACAACGGGAACGTTCGGCAGGTACCCGAAAATCCTGTCGACAGCCTTGATGACGCCATACTCAATGGACGGTGACACGACGGTCAAGTCGGAAGTAGAAGGACCAGATATGGAACAGGAACTCAAAGGCGTTAAGGTGCTGGTAATCGACGACAGTAAAACCATTCGTCGAAGCGCCGAGAATCTGCTAACCAAGGAAGGGTACGACGTCATCACCGCCACCGACGGCTTTGACGCGCTCGCAAAAATCGTCGATTCGCGGCCGGAAATTATCTTTGTTGACGTCATGATGCCCCGTCTTGACGGTTATCAGACCTGCGCGCTCATCAAGAACAACAACGAATTCAAGACCACCCCCGTCGTGATGCTGTCCAGCAAGGACGGCCTGTTCGACAAGGCCAAGGGCCGGATCGTGGGCTCGGATCAGTACATCACCAAGCCATTCAGCAAGGACGAGCTGCTTAGCACGATCCAGACGCTGGTTCATTAGGAAGCAGTCACAGGACACGCAGAAGATGGCAAGGATCCTAGTAGTCGACGACTCTCCCTCGGAGACGCACCAGCTGGCCAACGCGCTTTCGCGGCATGGCCACCAGGTGCTGACGGCGGAAAGTGGCAGTGACGGGATCAGCCTGGCGAACGAAGAGCAGCCGGACATCATTCTGATGGACGTGGTTATGCCTGGAATCAATGGCTTTCAGGCAACGCGGCAGCTCACCAGAAGTCAGGGCACGAGCCATATTCCCGTCATCATCGTGTCCTCCAAGAGCCAGGATGCGGACCGGGTGTGGGGCAAGCGTCAGGGCGCGCAGGGGTATCTGACGAAACCCGTAGACGACCGCACGCTGATCAGCACGGTCAACGAGGCCTTGAGCGAATAAACAGGATCATGAACGGTCAAGCGCAAAACATACTTACCGATATACGGGCCACCACAATCGCCAATGCGGCGCCGCTCCCCTCCCGGGAGAACGAGCACCTGGAGTGGCAGGGCGTCGGTTATCAGGTGGGCGGCGTTCGCCTGGTTTCTCCCATGGGGGAGATCAGCGAGATTCTCGCGCTGCCGAAGTTCGCGACGCTGCCCGGCGTCAAACCCTGGATGCTTGGGGTTGCCAACGTGCGCGGCAGGCTCATCCCGATCATCGACCTCCACAATTTCCTCAACATGCAGACGACCACGCCGATGATTCAGTGGCGCGTTCTGGTGGTGGAAGACGAGGACCTCATCGCCGGGTTCGTGGTGGAGCAGTCGCTCGGCATACAGCATTTTCTAGAAGACAGTTTCGAAGAAAGCACGGCGGAGGAAGTAGCGACACTCGAGCCCTACTTGCGCGGTGCTTTCAATCAGGGAGGGTGTGTTTTCTACGAAGCGCACCTCAAGTCGATATTGAGGGACGAGAAGTTCTTCGATGTTGCGGACAAGACTAACTAATCAGGTTGTACGGAAATGAAAACAGGAAAGTTGTCTCCGTTGCTAGTGGCGTTGATGTGCTTGCTGGTCGGCACGATTGCAGGGATGGCCTACGTTGTCGTCACTGACGAAGCATCCATCATCAACAATACGGGTCTGCTGTTCGCCGTTGCCGGCATAGTGCTCGTCGCCGCCATCGCGGCGATGATGGTCAGCCAGACGCGTCGGCAGCTCGTTGAGCAGGCGTCTCAGAACGAACGCAATCAGGCTGCCATTCTTCAGCTGCTCGACGAGATCGCCGATCTCGGTGAGGGCGACCTGAGGATTCAGGCTTCGGTGACGGAGAACTTCACCGGTGCGATCGCCGACTCAATCAACTTCGCCATCGACCAGATGCGCGGGCTGGTATCCAACATCAACAACCTGTCCCGTCAGGTCGCCATGGCGGCGGGCGACAGCCAGGAAACTGCATCCAGCCTTGCCGGCGCAGCAGAGAGTCAGGCCCGTGAGATTGCTGCGGCGTCCCAGGCGATCAACGAGATGGCCGTCTCCATTGACCACGTCTCCTCCAACGCCGCGGAATCTGCGTCGGTGGCCGAGCGAGCAGTGGGCATCGCCAACAAGGGATCCGACGTGGTGCAGGACACCATCCACGGCATGGACGTGATTCGGGGCCAGATCCAGGAAACTTCGAAGCGGATCAAGCGTCTGGGCGAGTCCAGCCAGGAGATTGGCGACATCGTCTCTCTCATCAACGACATCGCGGATCAGACGAACATCCTCTCCCTCAACGCCGCCATTCAGGCGTCCATGGCCGGTGACGCCGGTCGCGGATTCGCCGTGGTAGCCGACGAGGTGCAGCGGCTTGCGGAACGATCCAGCGCAGCGACCAAGCAGATCGCCGCTCTGGTGAAAACCATTCAGACGGACACCAACGGTGCCGTCATCTCCATGGAGCAGACCACTGCGGAGGTCGTCAACGGCGCCAAGCGTGCGCAGGACGCCGGCGTGGCTCTCGAGGAAATCGAAAGCGTGTCCACCTCGCTCGCCGAGCTGATCCAGAACATCAGCAACGCGGCGCGACAGCAGGCTGCCTCTGCGGGCCACGTTTCCAATACAATGAACGTCATTCAGGAGATTACCGCTCAGACCGTCGACAGCACTGAGCAGACGGCGTCTTCCATCGGTAACCTGGCCTCCATGGCCAACGAGATGCGCGAATCGGTCGAAGGCTTCAAGCTGCCGGCCCAGTATCAAAGCCAGGAATAAGACCTCGGTATGGCGACAAGCCGGGAAAATTTTGCCCTCGACTGGGTAAAGGGTGCGCTGCAAGAGTCTCTGGATGAAGCGATCGCGGCTCTAGACGCTTTCGCTGAAGCCGGCCACGGCGAAGCGCAGATGCGCGACTGCATGACGGCTCTGCATCAGGTGCACGGCGCGCTGGTGATGCTCGAGCTGAAGGGCACGACGCTGCTGGCCGAGCACCTGGAACGTCTCGCGCAGCACCTGATGATTGGCGCGGTCGGCGACAGCGTCGGTGCCGGTCAGTGCCTCATGCAGGGGCTGCTCGAGCTGCCCGGCTACCTCGACGAGGTGCAGCGCGGGCTCTCCGACACCGTCGAGCCCATGATCCCGCTGATTAACGACATCCGCGGTCATCTCGATGAGCGGCCGCTGGAAGGCGCGATGGTCACCGACCTGGGCGTTGCCAGCCAGGCGGCCATCGAGCGATTCGAAGGGATCGACGGCGTCGAGAAGGCGCGTCGCATTCGGGCGGCGTATCAGCAGGTCCTGCTCAGCATGCTTCGCGGCGACGATCGCGAGCGGTCGGTCATCACCCTTCGCAAGATCGCCGAGGTGCTGTCCAGGGTATGCCTTGGCACTCCCCATGAAACTCAGTGGCGGGCGCTTGGCGAGTTTGCCGCCAGCCTGGCCACCGACACCGGCCCCATCGATTCGGACGCGGCGAAGCTGCTGCGCCGGATCGACTCCAAGATTCGTGCTCTCTCGAGAGACGGGCTCGGCGTTGACGCTAGCCCCGTCTCGTTGGAACTGATCAAGCAGCTTCTCGATGCGTGTCGCCAGCGGGGATATCGCAGCGAAGCGATTACCGACATGAGCAATGCGCTCGCAGGCCGCGGAGACGGCGGCGGGCTCGCCATGCACGGTCTGAAAGCGCTGGTCAGCGCAAGCCTCGTCGTAAGCGAAGAGCTCGCGATGGTCAAAGACCAGTTGGACCTGTTTGCGCGCGCGCGCGATCGTGCGAGCGCCGACCTGGCCTCTCTCGTCGCGCCGCTGCAGCAGATCCGCAGCACGCTTACGTTGCTGGGATTCGAAAGCCCTCAAGAGACGATCACGCAGCAGATCGAATTGCTCGAGCAGCTGGCTTCGGCCGATACCGTCGATCCTCAGGCTCTGTTCGGCGTTGCCAGCGCTCTTGTGCATGTGGACGAGAGCCTGGCGAGCTTTACCGAGGGCGACCAGGAAGTCGAGAAGATCACCAACGATGCTCAGCGCACCGTCACTAACGAGGTGCGCAACGGCCTAGAGCCGGTCCGGCAGGCCGTGCTCGATTACATCGCCGCAGATTGGGACAGCGAGCCCCTCAACGGGGTGCCGGAGCAGATTGCCGTTCTGTGCGGCGCTCTGGACATGATTCCGCTGCGCCGGGCAGCTCGCCTGCTGAGTAGTTGTGGCGCGTACCTGCGTCGGCAGCTCCTGGAGGCGGGAGCCGCCCCCGGTATGGAGGCGATGGAGATCCTGGCTGATGCCGTCACGGCGGTGGACTACTATCTTCAGCGCACGGCCGAGGACATCACCGGCGGCATCGAGGACATCCTCGACGTTGCCGATGCGAGCCTCGCGAAGTTGGGATACGACGGCATCGTCGACGAGCGCACGGCCCCTCAACCGGAAGTGTTCGCCATCCCGCCAAAAGAGGCGGAACAGGTCGGCACCGAAGCCGCCGAGGCGTCGGAGGAGAGCTTCGACTGGGAGGGCCTGGTCTCGGAAAGCGCCGATCTGCGCGAAGAGCCCGCTGCATCGGAAGTCGCGGAGCCCGAGGCACACGAACCAGAGCCCGTGCAGGCGTCCCCGGAAGAGCCAGCGGTTGCCGCAGGCGCGCAGGCGCCCTCGCTGCCGCCGCTGTCTCCAGCCATGGCCGAGAAGACGAGCAGCCTGGCGGACGCGTTCGAATCCGACGAGGAGATCGTCGAGATATTCGTGGAGGAAGCCGACGAGGTCCTGGAGACCATCAACGGTTGCCTGCCGCGCTGGCGCGAGCACCTGGGCGACGAAGAGTCGCTCACCGAGCTGCGCCGGGCGTTTCATACCCTCAAGGGCAGCGGCCGCATGGTGGGCGCGAACATCATCGGTGAGCTGTCCTGGTCGGTCGAGAACATGCTGAACCGGCTCATCGACGGCACCTTCGAGCCCACGGGCCAGTTTGCCGCCGTCGTCGAGGAGGCCACCGCGCTGATCCCGTATCTGCGCGACGCGTTCGAAGCCCAGCGGGCGCCCGATCTCGACGGCATGGGCCGAATCATGGAGAAGGCCGACGTTCTGGCGTCGGGCGGAACCCTGGAGGAAGCGCCGGTCGCGGAGGAGCCGTCTATCGTCGAACCTGCGGAATCGGCGGAACCGGTGGAAGCAGCGGGAGTCGTGGAGCCGCTCGGGCTTTTCGTGGCGGAATCCGAGGAGCATCTGGCCGTGCTTGCCGTCTGCGACGACGGCGAAGAATTCGTTCTGGACGAAGACGCCTACAGGGCGCTGCACACGCTGGCTGGCAGTGCCGGCATGGCGGACATTCAGGTGGTCAGCGAGCTGGCGCGCCCGACCTACGAGGTGGCTCTCGCCGCCCGGTCGGAACAGGAGGTCACTCGGACCTCAGGCGCCGTTGCCGACTTCCTTCGCTCTGCGACCACGGCGCTGGCCCGAATGATCGAGACGTTGAGGGCTGGATCGCAGCCCGAAGAAGAGCTGCAGCTCATTGCCGATGCCGATCGGCTGCTGGTGGAGCTGGAGGAGACCGGCGCGAGCAAGCCGGACGAGCTCATGAACCTGCCGGCCCTGGCCGTCGTGATGGAAGCCGAGGAGTTTCTCGGTGGCTGGGCCCGCGGCGCCATGGACCTCGAGTTCGCTGGCAAGCTGATCGGGGCTCTGGGGGAGATCGCCGACGTCGCCCGAGCGACGGAGCTTGCAGCGGTGGCCGAGCTGGCAGCGGCGCTGCGAGCCACTCACGAGCAGATCGAGCAGGAGACGATCAGCGGGGAGAGCCATGTGGTTCTGTCCCGTGCCCACGAATCCCTGCTCCAACAGTTCGATGCGATTGCCGCTCAGCAGGCGGTGGCGCTCGCGACCGACGACATCTCTGCGCTCAACTCGCTGCGCGAGGCGGTTTCGGAACCGTCCGCGGTGGAAGCGCTCGGAGCCGAGGCTGGCTCGGTGGCCGGTGGCGAACTCGCGGAAGCCGCTGGCCCGGTTGGCGCGCACGACACGGCGTCGGGCGACGCCGGCACGCCGGTCGAGCCGCCGGCGGAGCAACCCGAAGACGAGGTCGGCCCGCAGGCTCACGCCTTGCCCATCGCCGCGCTGCTTCCCGAGGAGGTGGACGAGGACATCATCGGCATCTTCTTCGAGGAAGCCGAAGAGATTCTGGAGTCGCTGGACAACAGCATCCACGAATGGACCGGCGAGCCCGAGAACAGGCTGTTCCTGGAGAACCTGCTGCGTGGCCTCCACACGCTCAAGGGCGGGGCACGCCTTTCCGGCCTGTCGGTGCTCGGCGACTACACCCATGAGTTCGAGACCTTCCTGATCGATTTTCAGCTGTCCAGCGCGCCGTTGCCGGAGGGCTTCTTCACGGATCTCGGCGCCCGCTACGACGAGCTGGAAACCCTGGTCACCAGAATCCGCAAAGCCGTCGAGGCTGGCGAGAGGGGCGAGCCCGCGGCCGAGATTTCGGCCAGCTTCACCCCGACAGAACCGGTTGCGGAACCGGAGGCCGTGGCCGAAGAAGAGACGACGGATACGGCCAGCGTGGATACGGCCGCCGTGGACTCGGCCGCCGTGGACCCGGCCGCCGTGGACCCGGCCGCCGTGGAAGACGAGCAGGCCCAACCCGCCGAGGATGCTGCCGAGCCGGCGAGCGAGATACCCGAAATGGCCGCGTCCGAAGCCTCAGAAGAGGAAGCCGAGGCGGAGGAGCCCGAGCCCGACGAAGCTGCCGCCAGCGGAACGGCCGACGTTTCTCAGGAAACCGAGCCCGAGCCAGAAGCAGCCCCGGAGGCTGAACCGGCTGCTGCTCCTGCGCCCGTGCTGCGGGTGGCACCGGAGCCGGCAGAGGAGGCGCCGAGCGCGCCCGAGTCTTCCCGGGCGGACCGGGTCAAAGAGATGGTTCGCGTTGGCGCCGGATTGCTCGAAGAGCTGGTGAATCTGGCGGGCGAGAGCAGCATCGTCAGGGCCCGGATCGAGCAGGGCATGAGCGACTTCACGAGCGCCCTGGACGAGATGGAGACCACCATCGAGCGTGTTCGCGAGCAGCTGCGTCGGCTCGAGATCGAAACGGAAGCACAGATCCTGTTTCGGCGGGATACGCTGGAAGGCCCCGGGTACGACGAGTTCGACCCGCTGGAGATGGATCGGTACTCGCAGCTTCAGCAGCTGTCCCGAGGCCTGTCGGAGTCCGCGTCAGACATGCTCGATCTGAAGGACACGCTGCTGTTTAAGGCGCGTGAGTCCGAGACCCTGCTGCTTCAGCAGGCCCGGATCAACACCGAGTTGCAGGAAGGGCTCATGCGCACGCGCATGGTTCCGTTCGGCCGCTTGTTGCCGCGCCTGCGAAGAATCGTGCGACAGGTTTCCCGTGAGCTTGGCAAGGACGTCGAGCTGCAGGCGCACAACATGGAAGGAGAGCTGGACCGCAACCTCCTGGAACGGATGGTGCCGCCGCTCGAGCACATGTTGCGCAACGCCGTGGACCACGGCATCGAAAGCGCCGAGGACCGGCGCCGCGCCGGCAAGCCAAGCACCGGGCGCATCGACATCCGGCTCACCCGCGAAGGTGGCGACGTGGTGATCGAGATCGCCGACGACGGCGCCGGCATCAACGTGGACTCCGTTCGCGCCAAAGCCATCGAGCGAGGGCTGATGGCAGAGAACTCGGTATTGGGTGACGAGGAGATCTGCCAGTTCGTGCTAGCACCCGGTTTCAGCACCGCCAAATCGGTGACGCAAATATCCGGCCGTGGCGTGGGCATGGACGTGGTGCACAGCGAGGTCAAACAGCTCGGCGGCAGCATCAACATCGTCTCGCGGCCGCGCAAAGGCTCGCGCTTCGTCGTTCGAGTTCCGTTCACGGTATCGGTAAACCGCGCGCTCATGGTATCGGTGGGAGACGATCTTTACGCCATCCCGCTCAACACCATCGAGGGCATCGTCCTGCTCAGCGCAGAAGAGCTCGACAAAGTTCATCCGCCCCTTTCCAAGCCGTTCGAGTACGCGGGCGTTCGCTACAACGTGCGCTATCTCGGCAGCTATCTAGGCCGGGAACACCGTGGCAACCCGGCTCAGGCTGCGGTGCCCGTGGTGCTCGTCCGGTCGGGCGATCGGTCAGTAGCCGTGCACGTGGACGCCGTGCAGGGCAGCCGGGAAATCGTGGTGAAGAGCTTAGGTCCGCAATTCGCGGGCGTCGGCGGCGTGTCCGGGGCGACGATCCTCGGGGACGGCAGCGTCGTCGTGATCCTCGATCTTCTGGCGCTGATCCGCGCTCAGAAGGGCGAAGGGTTGACCGTCACCCGGCGGGTCATGCCGGGCGCAGCGAAGACGACGTGCGTCATGGTGGTGGACGACTCGGTCACGGTTCGCAAGGTGACCTCGCGGCTGCTCGAGCGGCAGGGTATGGACGTTATCGTGGCCAAGGATGGGATCGAAGCCATCGCCATGCTGCAGGAGCGCCGGCCCGACGTCATGTTGCTCGACATCGAGATGCCGCGCATGGATGGGTTCGAAGTGGCCCGACAGGTGCGGCGCGACGAGCGCGTGCAGGACCTGCCCATAGTGATGATCAGCTCGCGAACGGGTGAGAAGCACCAGGAGCACGCTGCGGAGCTCGGCGTGAACCGCTTCCTCGGCAAGCCGTTCCAGGAAAACGAGCTGCTTGGCACCATCGACTCGCTGGTGAACTAGAGAGAAGGCCATGGAACCTGCTCCCGCAAAAGATCTCGTCGAAATGACCTGCGTGATGATCCCGCTGCAGGAGACGAACCTGCTGCTGCCCAACATCTGCGTGGCCGAGATTCTGCCCTGGCGCCGGGTTGGCAGCGTCGAAGATGCGCCGAAATGGTGTCTTGGCATGCTGGAGTGGCGTGGCGAGGTCATCCCGGTTGTGCGCTTCGAGCGGCTCGACAACACGCCCGTGGACGATGCGGAAGAGGGTCGCTGCCTAATTGTCATGAACCGCTCCCGGACCGTCGAGGGGCTGCCGTTCTATGCCCTGGCGGCGGAAGGACTACCGCGCATCGTGCAGCTCACCGCCGAGGACATGTCCAACGTTCCGACCAACCTCCGCGTGGCCGAAACCATGGCGCTCAGGGTTGGCAGCGAGCCGGCCATCATCCCCAACCTGCAATACCTCGAGGTGCAGGTGGCCAAACTGATGCAGGATCAGGAAAGCGCCAAGCAGGCCTAGCGCCAACCCCAGGATTGTCGAATCGCGGCGAGCGCCGCGATGGGCGCCGTCTCTGCCCGCAAAATGAGATTCCCCAAACCGTATCGCTGAGCGCCCGCCGCGTCTGCCAACTGGCGTTCGCGCTCGGTCCACCCGCCCTCGGGCCCGACCATCAGGACCAGGGAGTCGAACGGCAGCCCGCCGGGGAGCACGGCTGCCCCGGGATCGAGCAGGATGTGCTGCCGGCAGAGGCGGGCGTCCAGCAGCGCTTCGAGACGGCGGGGCTGGTGCACGGTCGGCAGGAACAGCCGCTCGCTCTGCTCGGAGGAGCTCTTCGCGATGCCGCGCCAGTGCTGCAGGCGCCCGGCCGTGCGATCCGCGTCGATTCGGACGTTGCTGCGCTCGGCGTCGATGGGCCAGATGTCGGTGACGCCGAGCTCGGTTGCCTTCTGAATCACCAGGTCCATGGCCTGGCCTTTGAGCCAGCCCTGGGCGAGGTGCAGGCGCAGGGACGGCCGGGCGACGCTGCGCAGCTCCTCGGTGATCTCGATGGAGCAGGAACGGGGGTCGGCGTCTGCCAGCCGGGCCGCATGCTCGCGCCCGTCGCCGTTGAAGCAGCGCAGAGGGTCGCCCGCCTTCAGGCGCATGACCCTCGTCAGGTAGTGGGAGGTGTCAGAATCGAGACGTACGGTCTCGCCGGAACCCGGCAAGGTTGCCAGATAGACGCGCCGGCTCATTCGCCCCGGTTGGCCAAACCCAGGTTCTGGCAGATCGTCCGGCTCGCGCCCCATCGGTTGAGCGTGTAGAAGTGCAGACCGGGCGCGCCCGCGGAGAGCAGGTCATCGCACAGGCGGCTGACAGTTTCGATGCCGAAGCGGCGCAGGCCGTCGTCGTCGTCGGCGAAGGCCTCCAGGTGCTTACGCAGCCAGCGGGGCACGTCCGCGCCGCAGTTGTCGGAGAAACGGATCAGGCCCTCGTAACTGGTTATGGGCATGATCCCCGGGTAGACGGGGATGTCCACGCCAGCCGCCTCGCAGCGGTCGACGAAGTCGTAGTAGGCGTGGGGGTTGTAGAAGTACTGCGTGATGGCGCTGTTGGCTCCGGCGTCCACCTTGCGCTGGAAAAACTCCAGATCCGATGCGGGCGACTTGCCGTCGGGATGAACCTCGGGGTAGGCGGCCACCTCGATGTGGAAGTGATCGCCCGAATGCTTGCGGATCCGACCCACAAGGGCTTCGGCGTTCGCCCGAAAGCGCGCGCGGCCAATACCGGAAGGAACATCGCCCCGGAGGGCCACGATCCGGTCGACGCCCATGCTGCGGTAGTCTTCGAGCATGGCAAACGTCGTCTCCTCGCTGTCCGCGCCGATGGACAGGTGCGGCGCGGTGACGTGGCCGCCGGCGCGAAGCTGCGCGACCGTCTCCTTGGTGCCATCCCGGGTCGAGCCGCCGGCGCCGTAGGTGCAGGAATAGAAGTCGGGCTGCAGCTCGTCGAGCTTCTGCGTCACCCTGGCGAGGCTTGCCGCGCCCTGCTCGCTGCGGGGCGGAAAAAACTCGAAGCTGAGCCTCGGCCGCTGGCCTCGTTCGGGCATGCTGACGCGTTACTCCGGAGTGACGTTACAGCGCCTCCGCCAGTGCCTCGGCCTTGTCGGTGCGCTCCCAGGTGAATTCGGGCTCGGATCTGCCGAAGTGGCCGTACGCGGCCGTGTTCCGATAGATCGGGCGCTTGAGGTCCAGCATGTCCACGAGGCCTTTCGGGCGCAAATCAAAATGCTCACGTATGAGTTGAATGATCCTCTCGTCGTCGAGCTTGCCCGTACCGAAGGTGTTGAGGCTGATCGACGTAGGCTCGGCGACGCCGATGGCGTAGCTCACCTGCAGCTCGCAGCGGTCGGCCAGCCCCGCGGCAACGATGTTCTTGGCCACGTAGCGCCCGGCGTAAGCGGCGGAACGGTCGACCTTGGACGGGTCCTTGCCCGAGAAGGCGCCGCCGCCGTGCCGTGCCACGCCGCCGTAGGTGTCGACGATGATCTTGCGTCCGGTCAGCCCGCAGTCGCCCACCGGACCGCCGATCACGAACTGGCCGGTGGGGTTGATGAAGATGTTGGTGTCCTTCGAGATCCAGTTGCTGGGCACCACGGGCTTGATGATTTCCTCCATGACCGCTTCGGCGATGGTCTTCTGATCCACCTCCGGTGAGTGCTGGGTGGACAGCACGATGGCGTCGATGGCCGCGGGGTTGCCGGCTTCGTCATAGCGGAACGTGAGCTGGCTTTTCGCGTCCGGTCGCAGAAACTTCAGGGATCCGCGTCGGACCTCGGCCTGTTGCTGAACGAGCCGGTGGGCGAACGTGATGGGGGCGGGCATGAGTACGTCGGTCTCGTTGGTCGCGTAGCCGAACATCAGGCCCTGGTCGCCAGCACCCTGCTCGTGCTCGCTTGTCTCGTCCACGCCCATGGCGATGTCGGAGGATTGAACGCCAAGCGCGTTCATGACGGTGCAGTCCCACGGATCGAAACCTTCGTCGTGGCTGCTGTAGCCGATGTCTGAGATGACCTGACGAGCCAGCCGGTCTACGTCTACCCAGGCATCGGTACGGATCTCCCCGGCGAGAACGACCAGATTGTTCTTCACCAGGGTTTCGCAGGCGACGCGGGACTCTGAGTCCTGCTCGAGCATGGCGTCCAGCACGGCGTCGGAGATCTGATCGGCCATCTTGTCGGGGTGCCCCTCGGTCACCGACTCCGAGGTGAAAATGCTGTATTCGTTCATGTCTTGCCCTTCTGGTTCCGGCCGACGCCGTTCTTGGTCCTGTCGCGGCCAGCCGCGCATTGTACAGCTTTTGTCGGCCCTGGCTCACCTCGCCGCGGCGGCCGAAGCGCGCGGCCCCCGCCCGCCCTCGCCGCTGGGATTTGCGCAGATCAGTGCGAGTAAAGGACAATGGGCAGGGCTGGCAGGGGCCGGCACCGATCCGTATCTGACATCGCTAGCGAAAACCAAATGGTAACGAGGACTGACAGGGCGAACGCCATTCGAGCGCTCGCCATGGACGCGGTGCAGGCCGCTAATTCCGGCCATCCAGGCGCGCCCATGGGGCTGTCCGACGTCGCGGAAGTTCTTTGGCGCGACTTTCTCAAGCACAACCCGGCGGATCCGGCCTGGGCCAACCGCGACCGATTCGTGCTCTCCAACGGCCACGGATCGATGTTGCTTTACAGCGTGCTCCATCTGTCGGGGTACGCGGTAACCATGGACGATCTCCGGTCGTTCAGGCAGCTTCACTCGCCCACGCCCGGCCACCCCGAGTACAGCGAGTGTCCGGGCGTCGAAACGACCACCGGTCCGTTGGGCCAGGGCCTTGCGAACGCGGTGGGCATGGCGCTCGCCGAAGAGCGGCTCTCCAGGCGGTTCAACCGCGACGGTCTTTCGGTGGTGGATCACCGGACCTGGGTGATTGCCGGCGACGGCTGCCTCATGGAGGGTATCTCTCACGAGGCCGCTTCCCTCGCAGGCACCCTGGGACTCGGCAAGCTCATCTGCATTTACGACGACAACGGCATCTCCATCGATGGGGACGTCAAGGCCTGGTTCACCGAGGACGTCCCGGCGCGTTTTGAAGCGTATGGATGGCGCGTCATTCGCGATGTGGATGGTCACGACCCGGAGTCCATTCAGCGCGCCTTTGACGACGCGGTGAGCCGTGAGGATCGGCCTACCCTCGTTTGCTGCAAGACGGTGATCGGCTACGGGGCGCCGAACAAGCAGGGCACTGCCGGCGTGCACGGCTCCGCGCTGGGCGAAGAAGAGGTGGCAAACGCCCGCCGGGAACTGGGCTGGGCCGAGCCTCCCTTCGAGATTCCCGAGGCCGTCTACGCCTCCTGGGATTGTCGGGAGAAAGGCGCCGAGCAGCAGCGGAACTGGGAGGGCCTGCTGGCCGAGTATCGCGCCGCGCACCCGGAGGATGCGGCGGAGCTGGAACGGCGCGTTTCCGGCGAACTGCCGCAAGGTTGGGAGGGCCCGATCAGGGCCCTGGCGGAAGCGTCCCAATCTGCGATGGAGCCGCTGGAGACCCGGAAATCGTCTCAGCGATGCCTCACCGCCCTTGCCGGCGCGCTGCCGGAGCTGTTCGGAGGCTCCGCCGATCTCACGGGCTCGAACGGAACGCGCTGGGATGGCGCGGACGACGACCGGTACCTGAGCTTTGGTGTGCGCGAGTTCGGCATGACGGCCATCACCAACGGCATGGCCCTCCACGGCGGCTTTCGGCCGTTCTCTGGGACCTTTCTGGTGTTCATGGAGTATGCCCGCAACGCGGTCCGGCTCGCCGCGCTGATGCAGGCCCCCAACATCTTCGTCTATACCCACGATTCCGTGGCCGTCGGCGAGGACGGTCCCACCCATCAGCCCATCGAGCAGCTCACCAATCTTCGAACGACGCCGGGGCTTTCGACGTGGCGCCCGTGCGACACCGTGGAGAGCGCGGTAGCCTGGGAATCGGCGGTGGCGTCCCGGGAGCGACCGACGGCGCTGATATTCACCCGTCAGAAGACGGCGCCCCAGCCCCGTTCTGCTCAGGCGTTCGCCGACATTCGCCGGGGAGGTTACATCCTGAAATCCGAGGCCGGGGCGCTGGATGCCGTGATCATCGCCACCGGGTCCGAGGTAGAGGTCGCCGTGGCGGCGGCGGAGACGCTCGAGTCCGAGGGCGTCGGGGTGCGGGTGATCTCCATGCCCTCCACCGACGTTTTCTCATCTCAGGATAGGGCTTACCAGGATGCCGTCTTGCCTCCCGCGCTTCGAACGCGGGTGGCGGTTGAGGCCGCGCATCCGGATTACTGGTACCGATTCGTGGGCCTGGACGGCGCGGTCGTGGGTATCGACCGCTTCGGTCTTTCCGCCCCTGGGGGGCAGGCGATGGCCACCTTGGGCATCACGGCGGACAACGTCGCAGCGGCCGTGCGGGGCGTGCTCGAGAAAGCTCGTTAGCTCCATGGCGCAGCGGATTAACATGGCGGACCTCGATCTTGCGGATCGCCGGGTGCTCATCCGTGAGGATCTGAACGTGCCGATCCGCGAGGGCAAGATCACGAGCGATGCACGCATCCTGGCGGCGCTGCCCACCATCGAGGCCGCGGTGCGTGCCGGCGCTAGAACCCTGGTGATGTCGCACCTCGGCCGCCCGGTAGAGGGCGAGTTCGACCCGGCGCTGTCCTTGGCCCCCGTGGCGGGGCGTCTTGGCGAGTTGCTGGGCGTCGACGTCCCCTTGGTCGGTCTGGACGATGTCGGCGTGATCGAGCCCGGCACCGTATCGCTGCTGGAAAACGTTCGCTTTCTCGAGGGCGAGGGTGCCGATGACGATGCGCTCGCCAGACGGCTGGCTTCGCTGTGCGATATCTACGTCATGGATGCGTTTGCCAGCGCTCACCGTGCACAGGCGTCCACCCACGGCGTTGCGAAGTTTGCCCCGGTGGCCTGCGCCGGACCGTTGCTGGCGGGTGAGCTCGAAGCGCTGGAGCGCGCGTTGCGTGCGCCTTCGAGGCCCATGACGGCCATCGTCGGGGGCGCGAAGGTGTCTACCAAGCTCGAAGTGCTGGACACCCTGTCCGCCATTGCCGACCGGATCATCGTTGGCGGCGGCATAGCCAATACTTTCATCGCCGCTGCCGGGCACTCCGTAGGACGCTCGCTCTACGAGGAGGGCCTGCTGGACGCAGCGCGCAGCATCGCTGGCAAGGTAGAGGTGCCGCTGCCGGTGGATGTCATGGTCGGGAAGAGCCTGGACAGCGAGGCCGTGGCCGTGCTGCGCCGGCTGGACGAGATCGGTCCCGACGAGATGATCCTCGACATCGGCCCGGAGACCGCGCGCGGTTTCGCGGCAGAGCTGGCGGCCGCCGGCACTATTCTCTGGAATGGCCCACTGGGCGTCTTCGAGTTCGACCAGTTCGGAGAGGGGACCCGCGTGGTAGCCGAGGCCATCGCGTCCAGTGAAGCTTTCTCCATTGCCGGGGGCGGGGACACTCTAGCTGCCATCGACAAGTACGACGTGCGCGATGGGGTTTCCTACATCTCCACAGGCGGAGGCGCGTTCCTCGAGTTCGTCGAGGGCAAGACCCTGCCAGCCGTGGCCGTGCTGGCGAGCCGCGCCGACGATTAGCGGTTAGCACGCGATGGCATTGGGCTTCGATCCGGACAGCCTCAGGCAGACGCTGAAGCCCCTCGTGCCTGGCTCGCCGACCGTGCTGACCCCCGAGGAAGATGCCTACCTGCGCCACTACGGCATTCACTTCGTGGAGGAGTATCCCGACCTTGCGCATCATTTCGGCGCGTTGGAAACAGATTCGCACACCGTGGCGGCCCATCTCTGGTCGCCGCGCGATGCGCGGGGCACGGCGGTGGTCGTGCACGGCTACTACGACCACACGGGCCTTTACGGACACCTGATCCGCCATCTCATCAATCGCGGGCTGGCCGTGTTGTCTTTCGACCTTCCGGGGCACGGCCTGTCCAGCGGCGCGCCGGCGACCATAGAGACCTTCGACCACTACGTTGCCGCGTTCGATGCCTGCATCGCGGCGCTCGGGGCACATCTCCCCAAGCCCTGGCATCTCCTGGGGCAGAGCACGGGAGGTGCGGTGGCGATGGAGTGGCTTCTGGCCAACGGCGTGGCGCGGGCGACGAGCCCGTTTGCGGGCGTTGTGCTCTTGGCCCCCCTCGTGCGGCCCTACCTGTGGCCCGTCAGCCGGCTCTACTACGAGGTCGTGCGGCGCTTCATCACCGAGCGTGAGCGAACGTTCTCCGTCAATGCCGAGAACCAGGAGTTCATCGAGTTTCTGAAGCACCACGACCCGCTGCAGGCCCGCGTCCTTCCCGTGCAGTGGGTCACCGCCATGATTGCCTGGAAGAAGCGCTTCGTCAGCCGGGCGCCGAGCGACCTGGGGCTGCTGGTGGTTCAGGGCACTGCCGACCGCACGGTGGACCATCGCTACAACCTGAAGGTCATCGAGCAGCTGTTCGACGCGAAAGTGGTCTATGTTCCGGAGGCGCGGCACCACCTGGTCAACGAGTCGGCGGCGCTCCGCGAGCACATTTTCCAGGCGGTGGACGCAGAGCTGGATGCCGCAGGATGAGCCCGGGATGACGTCTGCGCGCGTGCAGCTGAGCTCCGTGCTCTCGCCGTCGCAGGTCCGCACGGACCCTGACAGCCTGCACGAGTGGGGTCGTGACTGGACCCGGGCTTTCGAGCCGGCCCCTGCTGCCGTCGTCTTTCCCAAGACCAGCGACGACGTGATCGCCATCGTCCGCCTGGCCAACTCGGAAGGCCTCAAGCTGGTACCCTCCGGTGGGCGCACGGGCCTCTCCGGGGGTGCGGTGGCCGCCGACGGCGAGGTGGTGGTTTCCTTCGATCGCATGAACCGCGTGCTCGATTTCAGCGCCGCAGATCGCCTGCTCAGATGCCAGGCCGGGGTGGTCACCCGAACCATCCAGGACTTCGCCTGCGACCGCGGGCTGTGTTACCCGGTCGACTTTGCCTCCTCGGGGTCCAGCCAGATCGGGGGGAACATCGCCACCAATGCCGGAGGCATCAAGGTGATCCGCTACGGGCTCACCCGGGACTGGATTGCCGGGCTCAGGGTCGTGACCGGGTCCGGGGATCTCTTGGACTGCAACCATGGTCTAGTGAAGAACGCGACGGGGTACGATCTCAGACACCTGTTCGTGGGCTCAGAGGGCACGCTGGGCTTCATCGTGGAGGCGGACGTCCGGCTGGCACCCGCACCGGCGCCGCAAAGTGTCATGTTGCTCGGCGTGACAGAGTTTCCGCGGCTGATCGACGTATTGTCACTGCTGCACAGCGCCGTCGCGCTCTCCGCCTTCGAGTTCTTCTCCGAGCTTTCGCTGCAGAAAGTCGTCGCTTACCGCGACCTGACGCGCCCGCTGGCAGAGGCGGCGCCCTTCTACGCGCTGGTGGAGTTCGATACGGCGGACTTGGAGCCCGCCATGGCGGCCTACGAAGCGGCGGTCGGCGAGGGCTGGGTAGGCGATGGCGTGGTCAGCCAGTCGGAGGGTCAGGCGGCGGCACTGTGGGCGCTTAGGGAGGGCATTTCAGAGAGCATCGCGCCTTTCACTCCCTACAAGAACGACTTAAGCGTTCGCGTGTCCGTGCTGCCGGAGTTTCTGGGGCAGGTCGACGACCTGGTTGCCGACAGCTATCCCGGCATCGAGGTGTGCTGGTACGGACACATTGGCGATGGGAATCTCCATCTCAACATCCTCAAACCTCCGGAGCTTCCTCCAGCGGAGTTCTACGCGCGCTGCCACGCCATCAGCCCGCGCCTGTTCGAGCTCGTCGCCCGGCATGACGGCAGCGTGTCCGCCGAGCATGGGGTCGGCCTGCTCAAACGCGAGTTTCTCGGCTACACCCGCAGCGCGGCGGAGATCGAAATCATGCGCGCGCTCAAGCGCGTGCTTGATCCGAACCAGGTCATGAACCCGGGCAAGCTTCTGGCCTGAGCCCAGGCGGGTGGGGGCCCTCAGAAAGAAGTTACTCCGGACGCGCCGGCGACGATCACCAGGTTGGCGGCCTGGGCGGCAAACACGCCGTTGCAAACTACGCCGACGACGTTGTTCAGGGCGGACTCCAATCCGGCCGGGTCGGTGATTGCCAGCTCGTGCACGTCCAGGATGATGTTGCCGTTGTCGGTGATGAAACCCTCGCGCAGCTCCGGCGCGCCGCCGAGGCCGACGATGGCGCGCGCCGCCAGGCCTCTGGCCATGGGGATTACCTCAACCGGCAGGGGAAACGCGCCGAGCGTCGCCACCACCTTTGATTCGTCGACGATGCAGACGAACTCGTCGGCGGACGCGGCTACGATCTTCTCCCGGGTGAGCGCGCCGCCGCCGCCCTTGATCAGCTGCTTAGCCGCGTTCACCTCATCGGCGCCGTCCACGTAAACCGACACGGACGGGGCGGCATTCAGGTCGATGACTGGAATGCCCGCGGCCTCAAGGCGCACGGCGCTTGCCTCGCTGCTAGCGACGGCCGCGTCGAACTTGTGCCTGATCGCGCCGAGCGCGTCGATGAAGTGGTTCGTCGTGGAGCCCGTCCCAACCCCGACGACGCTCGCGTTGCCTAGCTTGGGCTCTATGTAGGCGAGTGCGGCTTCCGCGGCACTGCGCTTGAGCTGATCTTGGTCCATACTTACGCCCCCTAAGCCCTGCTCGACGCACGGCGCCCACAAACCGCGTCGACCCTAACCCATACGATTGCCGTGGAAAAGTACGTCAAAAAAATTCTCTCCTCGCGGGTGTACGAGGCGGCCGTAGAGACGCCGCTGCAGCCCGCCCGCAACCTGTCCACGCGTCTGGACAATCACGTCCAGCTCAAGCGGGAGGACATGCAACCCGTCTTCTCCTTCAAGATTCGCGGCGCCTACAACAAGATCGTCCGGCTCTCGGAGGAAGCGAGGGCCCGGGGAGTTATCGCGGCGTCCGCCGGCAATCACGCGCAGGGGGTTGCCTATTCCGCTCAGCAGCTCGGGATCAAGGCCCTCATCGTCATGGGGCGAAACACGCCGAGCATCAAGGTCGATGCGGTGCGTGCCCTGGGCGCCAAGATCGTGCTGCACGGAGACGCCTACGACGAAGCGGCCGCACACGCGCTGAAGCTGGCCGAGCGCGATGGCTACGTTTTCGTTCATCCCTACGACGACGTCGACGTCATCGCGGGGCAGGGCACGGTGGCCGTGGAGATTCTCAATCAGCACGTCGCCGTGCCCGACGCCATTTTTGTGCCGGTGGGCGGTGGCGGGCTGGTCGCCGGCATCGCGGCCTACGTCAAGTACCTCGCCCCGGACACGCGCGTCATCGGTGTCGAGGCGGAAGGATCGGCTTGCCTGGCGGCGGCCATGGCGGCCGGTCGGCGGGTGAGGTTGCCGTTCGAAAGCCTCGATCTCTTCGCTGACGGCGTGTCCGTGGCCCAGATCGGCAAGGAAACGTTCAAGGTGGCGAAGCGCTGCGTGGACGAAGTCATCACCGCCAACACCGACGAGATCTGCGCCGCGATAAAGGACCTCTTCGACGACACCCGCTCCATCGCGGAGCCGGCGGGGGCGCTTGCGGTGGCCGGGCTGAAGAAGTTCGTCGAGCGTGAGGGCGCGCGGGATCTGAACCTGGTTGCCGTGGTCAGCGGCGCCAACGTGAACTTCGACCGCCTGCGGCACATCTCCGAGCGCGCGGAGGTGGGCGAGCACCGAGAGGTCGTCCTGGGCGTCACGATCCCGGAGACGCCGGGCAGCTTTCTGAAGTTCTGCAAGACGCTCGGCAACCGCCCGGTCAGCGAGTTCAACTACCGGTTCGCCACGGACCGTGAAGCGCAGGTCTACGTCGGCTTGCAGGTCACGGCGGCCGACGACAGGGCGGAGCTCATGGCGAGCCTGTCGGCGGGATACGTCGTGCATGACATGACGGACAACGAGGCCGCGAAGCTTCACGTACGACACATGGTGGGCGGGCGCACGTTCGGCAGCAAACCCGAGCTGCTCTATCGCTTCGAGTTCCCCGAAAGGCCCGGCGCGCTCCTTCGCTTTCTGACCGGGCTGGGATCACGTTGGAACATCACCATGTTTCACTACCGCAATCATGGTGCCGCATGGGGACGCGTCCTGGTGGGGTTCGAGGCTGAGCCGCGCGACCGTCGCTCCCTGGGCGAGTACCTCAAGCGCATCGGCTACCGCTATTGGGAAGAAACGGACAATCCCGCCTACCAGCTGTTTCTGCGCTAGCCGGCGTCAACTGGCCAGATAGCGTTCGAACTCCTCGTCGAATGCCAGCAGGGCAGGATCCTTCAGGTGATCCACGTACAGACGGCCGTCCAGATGGTCGAACTCGTGCTGAAACACCGTGGCCAGGAACCCTTTGAGCTCCAGGTCCAAGGGGTTGCCTTCCCGATCCAGGGCCTGCACGCGTACGTGCTGGGGTCGCTCCACGAACCCGCGCAGACCGGGAACCGACAGGCACCCCTCCCAGTATCCCTCGCTGGCGGGATCCACGACCTCCACGGTCGGGTTGACGAACACCGTCAGGGGTAGAGCCGGAATCTCGCCGTAGCGGGTGGGGCCGCCGGGGATCTCGATGATGGCCAGGCGTACCGACTCGTTGATCTGCGGTGCCGCCAGGCCAATGCCGCCATAGTCGTGCAGGGTATCGATCATGTCGTCGATGAGGCGGCCCACCGCTTCGCTGTGGATCTCGTCGGCGGCCAGCGGCCGCGCCACCTGCCGGAGGGTGGGATGCCCCATGCGTATGATTTTGCGTACGGCCATGGGTGGAGACGATACGGCGTCAGGCGAAGGCTTGCCAGCCGCGCTCGGTGACGATGCTGTCCAGGGGGATGTCCCAATCCTGGAACGGCAGCGGGTCGCCGCTACGCTGTACCTCGTGGGCGATGCCCACGACCCTGGGCCGAAGCCCTGCGGGCAGTGCGCCCAGGAAGCGGTCGTAGTAGCCGGCACCCATCCCTAGGCGAACGCCGTACTCGTCGAAGGCGACCAGGGGAACGAGGATCAGGTCCAGGCTTCTCCCGTTCACGAACGCCGAGCCGGGTCCTGGCTCTGCAATCCCATAGCGGTTCACCAGCATGGAGGCGGCGCTCGTGTAGCGGTAGAAGGCCATTCTCTCCCCCGTGCTGACCACGGGCAGCGCAAGCTGGCGTTTGCGGTACTCGAGCTCTCCAAGCAGTGGCCCAAGGCTCACCTCGCCGTCGTTCGCCCAATAGGCGCCGATGCGCCTGCTGCGCCAGGACAGCGGGCTGTTGAGCAGGTGCCGGGCGACCCGCAGCGCGTGGTCGCGCTGTTGCCCCGCGTCGAGCGCGCGTCTGCGCTCACGGAAGAATCGGCGGAGTTCCTGACGTTCCAAGGTGGTGGTCATGGCGGGCTATCGGGTTGGAAAGAGTCTCCCGGTAATGCCGCTGTTTGGTTTGCCCTGAACCGTTGTGGTTCAAGGCGGGGACCCGGGCGACGTCTAAGGCTTCCCGATCCGCACCGCCGTTTGCACAACCGCGGGCGGTATCGGACAGGCACACCGGCGTCAACGCCGAAGTCTCCTAAGGTTTTTCTAACGGCTCAAGGACGACACCAACTGGCGAACATTCCAGGAGACTGGTTGGAGTATAGCCCAATTGATGCGATTGCCACGGGTTGACAACCGGCCACAATCGAGAACTGTGAAACGGTTACAGGTTGAGTTGCTTCTGCTCGGAAAGCGCGCGACCTACCCGCTCGGTCAGCTCGGTCACCTTCTGGTTGACGACGCCGTGGGTAGATTCTAAAGACTGGGAGCTGTTGATGAACTCGTTGGCGATGTTCAGAGCCGCCATGACGGCGATCCGGTCCAGTCCGAAAATCTTGCCGGACTCGCGTATCGAGCGCATCTGCTCGTCGAGGTAGCGGGCAGACCTGGACAGCGCGTCCACCTCCTCGGCGGGGCAGCTGACCTGGTACTCCTTGTCGAGGATCTTCACGCTTACGGTAGTGGCTTCTTCGCTCATGTGCCCTGCTTTGCTAATCCTGCTCCAGCGCCTTCAAGCGGGTGATCATCGATTCGACCCGGGTTTTGGCCAGCTCGTTCTTCTCGATGAGCTTCGCCCGCTCCGTTGTCCAGTTCTGCTGTTGTGCTCGCAGCGCCCGATTCTCCTTGGTCAGAACGCTGCATAGCTCTATGAGCTCATCCACTTTGCTCTCCAGCGCCGTCCATTCTGTGTCGGCCATGCCAAGCTTCACGCGTATTCTGGTTATCCATGGGTAGTGTCGCCTGAAAGGGCTGGCATGTGAAGCGCGTAACTTCTGCTAGCATAAGCGCCTCTCCCCGGGGCACTAATCTCGACAAGCGACATGGCGGACCTCACGGCGCTCGCACTCGGTGCGGTGGAATCTCTCTCGGTTGCCGAGATTCACGGCGCGGTGTGCGGGATGGCGGCTGCTTCGGACGGCGGGTTCGATCTCGACGCTCTCGTCGAGCTCGTCGGCATCGAATCGCTTCGCGATGAGCAGTCCGTTGGTGAGTTTGTTAACGCTGCCATCGACGCGCTGCAGGCCGAGGATCTCAGCTTCGCACCGCTCCTGCCGGACGACGAGGCGGACCTGGAGCTGCGCCTTCAGGCGCTGGGCGAATGGTGCGGTGCGTTCCTGGCCGGGTTCGCGTCCGGCTCCCGGCTACAGGAGATCGGAGAGGACAAGATCCCGGAGGAGGCCCGGGAGATCATTGCCGACTTCACGTACATCGCGAACGTGGATGGCTCGGAAGCGAGCGGCGGGGAGGATGCGGAATCCGCGGAGCGAGACTACGTCGAGGTGCACGAGTACGTGAAGGTCGGCGCGCTGCTTCTGCGCAGCCTCATGGGTGGCAATGCGCCGGACGAGCAGATGTCGTCGTGATTGCCGCCGCCGACTACCGCCGCCGCCGGCGGCGCCTCATGAGCCTGATGGACGAAGGCTCCATCGCCGTTCTACCCGCGGCCGGCCAGCGGTTTCGCAACCGCAACACGGAGTATCCCTTTCGCCAGGACAGCGACTTCTACTACCTCACCGGCTTTGCGGAGCCGGACGCGGTTCTGGTGCTCGCACCCGGTCGTGCCCATGGCCAGGTCGTCCTGTTCTGCAGGGAGCGCGAGGCACGCGCCGAACGGTACGATGGCGAGCGGGTTGGCCCCGAGCGCGCCGTGGAGCGCATTGGCGTCGATGACGCCTTCCCCATCGATGATCTCGAGGAGATCCTCCCCGGCATGCTCGAGGGGCGGGAACGGATCTACATCACCCTGGGCGAGTATCCGGAGTTCGACAATCGCCTGATGCACTGGGTCGCCGGCATCCGGGCGCGGGAAGCTGGCGGCGCCATCCCCCCGGGGGAGTTCGTCGCGCTCAAGCACCTTCTCCACGAACAGCGCCTCTACAAGTCGGCAGCAGAGCTCAGGGTCATGCGGGAAGCAGCCCGTATCACCTGCTCGGCCCATCGCCGTGCCATGGCGGCCTGTCTGCCCGGCATGAGCGAAACGCAGCTGGAAGCGGAGTTGCTGCACGAGTTCATGGTCAACGGTGCGCGCAGCCCTGCCTATCCGAGCATCGTGGGAGGTGGTGCCAACGCCTGTGTTCTGCACTACGTGGACAACCTCGACGTGCTGAGGAGGGGCGATCTCGTGCTCATCGACGCCGGCTGCGAGTATCAGCACTACGCCTCCGACGTAACCCGTACGTTTCCCGTTGCTGGGAAGTTCTCTGCCGCTCAGCGAGCGCTCTACGAGGTCGTGCTGGAAGCCAATCGCAGGGGCATCGAGGCCTGCCGTCCGGGCGCGACGTTCATCGAGCCGCACCGCTCGGCGCTCAAGGTCATGGTCGAGGGACTCGTCGACCTGAAGCTCATGGAAGGTGGCGTGGAAGAGATTGTGGAAAGCGAGCGCTATCGGGAGTTCTGTCCCCACAACTCGTCCCACTGGCTGGGCAGCGACGTCCACGACGTGGGCGACTACCGGGTGGACGGTGCCTGGCGGCCATTGGAGCCGGGCATGGTGCTCACGGTGGAGCCGGGAATCTACATTCCGGCTGACGAGAGCACGGGGCATCTGGCGCCGCGCTGGCGGGGCGTCGGCATTCGTGTGGAAGATGACGTAGCCATTACCAGAGAAGGCCACGAAGTGCTCTCCGCGGAGGCGCCCAAATCGGTGGACGAGATCGAGGCAGTCATGCGCGGCGGCAACGATGGCTGACGTGGTCGTGGTGGGTGGGGGGCTGGTCGGGGCGCTGGCCGCCCTGGGCATCGCCCAGGCTGGACGCTCGGTCACGGTGCTGGATCGGCGCGAGCCCGAACGCGAGCGGGGCCGGCTGGGCATCGACATCCGCAACGTAGCTGTGTCGCCCGCCTCGCGCGAGCTGCTGGAGAACGTCGGGGTGTGGGCATCCCTCGAGCCCGCCGCTTACCAGCGCATGGAGGTCTGGGAGGAGCGGGGCACCCGTGGCATGCACTGGATCCAGCCAGGTTGTCTGCGGGCTCTGGGACCTGTTGCGGCGGCACCACAACGTTCGGCTCGAAGTGGGCGCTGAGCTCGGTGGCATCCGCGTGGCCGAGTCGGGCGCGGTGCTGGAAACCGATCGCGGGGACGTGGCCGCGCAGCTGGTCGTGGCCGCGGACGGGGGACGTTCCCGCGTTCGGGAGTTGCTCAGGGTCTCTGCTCAGCAGACCCCGACCGGTCATCATGCGCTCGCGACGGTGGTGCGCACCGAGCAGGAACATGCGGGTACCTGCCTGCAGCGATTTCTGCTCGAAGGGCCGCTGGCGCTTCTGCCGACGGCAGACGCCCGCCTGTCGTCGGTGGTCTGGTCCCAGCCGCCCGGCGAGGCCGAACGTCGTGCGAACCAGGGTGACGACGCCTTCTGTAGGGAGCTGGAGCGTTGCCTCGGATCGCGGTTCGGAAAGGTGCAAGCGGTGGACGCCCGCATCGTCTTTCCGCTGGTGCAGACGCTCGTGTCGACTTTCAATCCTCATCAGAGGGTGCTGCTGATTGGCGATGCGGCCCGCGTGGTGCACCCGCTGGCAGGCATGGGCGCGAACATCGGGTTCGAGGACGTCCGCGATCTCCTGGCCGAGCTCGCCGGCGTCGGCGCCGATCAGGATCCGGGAGTGCCGGGAATCTGGCGGCGCTTCGCGCGGCAGCGCCGCCTGCGATCCCAGATGGTTCTCGCATTGATGTCCGGGTTTCGGCGCGCATACGCGGCCGGCGGTCCGTTGGCCAACTGGGTGCGGAACACGGGCGTGGCCTGGCTCGACCGCGCCGAGCCGCTGAAGACACAGATCATGCGGGAGGCTTTGGGGATCGGGCCGCTGGCCAAACGATGGTGAGACGGGCTTTGCCCGGCGCCCTGCACTCCGCGGGATCGCATACAATAAGCCGCATCTCCTCAAGAGTGTGGTCTGAACATGGCGCGGCGAACCCCGCTGTACGAGTTGCACGTCGAGCTGGGCGCGAAGATGGTCGACTTTGCCGGCTGGGAAATGCCGCTTCACTACGGCTCCCAGCTGGATGAGCATCACGCCGTTCGCCGCCACCGGGGAATTTTCGACGTCTCGCACATGACCATCGTGGATGTCAGCGGCGCGGGTTGCCTCGACTTCCTGCAGCGGGTGATTGCCAACGACGCGGGTCGGCTCGACGCGCCTGGGCAGGCGTTGTACGGCGTGCTGCTCAACGAAGCGGGAGGGGTGATCGACGACCTCATCGTCTACCGCCGCGACGACGACTTCCGGCTGGTCGTCAATGCCGCCACTCGGGAGAAAGTGCTGGCCTGGCTTGCCCGTAACAATACAGAAGCCGTGAGCCTTGAGGAGAGGGACCTGGCCATGCTGGCCATCCAAGGTCCCGCCGCCGTCAAGGCGTATCAGGCGCTACCGGGCGGCGCTGACGTCGCGCGGCTGAAGCCCTTCACCGCGGCCGTGCACGGGGAGGAGATGGCTGCCCGAACCGGGTACACCGGGGAGGACGGTCTGGAGATCATGGCGCCCGGAGATCGCGCCCGGCAGCTGTGGCGTGACCTCGTCGGGTCCGGGGCCCAGCCGGCCGGTCTAGGCGCGCGCGACACCCTGCGCCTGGAAGCCGGGCTGAACCTCTACGGCCAGGACATGGACGAAGAGACCTCGCCGCTGGTTTCGAACCTGGCCTGGACCATTGCCTGGGAGCCGCCCGGCCGTAACTTCATCGGCCGCCAGGCGCTGGAAGGTGAACGCGCGCGTGGCATTGCCGAGAAGCTCACGGGAATCGTGCTCGAGGACAAGGGGGTGATTCGGCGGGGCTGTCGCGTGGTGACTGCGGCCGGTGATGGCCAGGTCACCAGTGGTATATTCTCCCCGACGTTGGGATACAGTATTGGGCTCGCACGTGTGCCGAGAGGCGCGAAGGGGGCGTGCGAGGTAGAGATGCGGGGAAGGTTGAAAAAGGCGCGAATCGTCCGGCCTCCCTTTGTGCGCCATGGTTTGCAGGTGTTCGAATGAGCGACGTTCCACAAGAGCTTAGATATGCCCGGACCCACGAGTGGGCGCGGCTGGAGGAAGACGGCACCGTGACCGTTGGGATTTCCGACCATGCCCAGGACGCGCTCGGTGACGTGGTCTACGTGGAGCATCCCGAGTCCGGGCAGCAGGTTGCCGCCGGGGACGAGACGGGCGTGGTGGAGTCGGTCAAGGCGGCTTCGGACATCTACGCTCCGGTGAGCGGAAGCATCTTGGCGGTCAACGAGGCGCTGGACGACGCGCCCGAGACGGTCAACCAGGACCCTTACGGTGATGGATGGTTCTTCAAAATCGAGCCCGACGACGCCACCGAACTGGACGAGCTGCTCGATTCGGAAGCCTACGCCGAACTATGCGAGAACGAAGAGCACTAAGTCCTTGTCAATGATCTGAACGGAGCCCCCATGCCCTTCATACCGCACACCGCGGAAGAAGTGCAGGTCATGCTGTCACAAATCGGCGTGGCCAGCACGGAAGACCTGTTCGACGAGATTCCGCAGAGTCTGAGAGCCGGCGCCCTTTCGTCGGTCCCCGTTGGCGTGAGCGAGCTGGAGATGCTGGGCAAGCTCGGCGCTCGGGCGGTGCTGGACGAGACGGGGGTCTGCTTCGCCGGGGCCGGCTGCTACGACCATCACGTTCCCGCTGCGGTCTGGGACCTGGCGAGCCGGGGCGAGTTCATGACCGCCTACACGCCTTACCAGGCGGAGGCGAGCCAGGGCACGCTCCAGCTGATCTACGAGTATCAGTCGATGATGACCGAGCTCACCGGCCTGGACGTGTCCAATGCCTCGGTCTACGACGGCGCGTCCGGTCTGGCTGAGGCCGTGCTCATGGCGGTGCGAAGCAACAAGAAAGCCAGGTCGCGAACCGTTCTGCTGCCGGACTCCCTGCATCCGCACTACGCCGCTGCAGCCCACAACATCTGCCGGCACCAGAACGTCGAGTTTGCGGCCATGTCACTCGACGACGACGGTCGCGTGGACATCGAGGCGCTCGCGGCCGGTGGCTCGGACGAGGTTTGCGCGGTGGTGGTTCAGCAGCCGAACTTCTTCGGCATGCTCGAGGACGTTGACGCCCTGACGGGCTGGGCCGCGGAAAGGGGGGCTCTGGTGATCG
>JABAHR010008201.1_pt2 | contig 32028 bp, 24 predicted proteins | sample 7062101 | NCBI WGS metagenome assembly JABAHR01 (sample SAMN14534553, study PRJNA622989) | marine sediment metagenome | biome: marine biome [ENVO:00000428]; feature: marine pelagic biome [ENVO:01000023]; material: deep marine sediment [ENVO:00002113] | place: India: Gulf of Kutch | collected...
GGCCGAATATCGGCATCCGCGGCTCGGGCCTCGACCGCAGCGCGCGCATCGCGCTCCTCGAAGACGGCGTGCTGATCGCGCCGGCGCCTTACGCCGCCCCGTCCGCTTATTACTTCCCGACGCAGCAGCGCATGTCGGGCCTCGAAGTGCTCAAGGGACCGGCGTCGGTCGCGGTCGGCCCACGCACGACGGGCGGTGCACTGAACATGCTGTCGACGCCGATTGCCGACGCGCGCAGCGCGAACATCGATATCCGGGCCGGCGACTACGGCTCGTTCGATCTCCACGCCTACGGCGGCAACCGCCATGACAATGTCTCGTGGCTGGTGGAGACCGTGCAAAGCGAATCGGACGGCTTCAAGCACATCGACGGTCCGGTCGGCGGCGACACCGGTTATGACCTCGAAGACTACATGGCGAAGCTGCAGTTCGACTCCGACCCCACGGCAGACGTGTACCACAGCCTGCGGCTGAAGCTCGGCTACACGGACCAGACCTCGGACCAGACCTACCTGGGCCTGACCGATGCCGATTTCGCGATCGACCCGGAAATGCAGTACGCCGCCGCGGCGGGTGACGTGTTCACGAGCGAGCACGAGCAATACCAGGTGAGCTATGTCGTCGACACGGGCGGCAACTGGGCGGCAACGGTGACGGCCTATCGCAACGACTTCCAGCGCAACTGGTACAAGCTGCAGTCGGTCAATGACACCGGCATGGGTAGCGTACTCGCGGACCCGACAACATATGCGACCGAGCTCAGCTGGTTGCAGGGCACGACGAGCCCGGACGATGCGATCTTCAAGCGCGCAAACAACCGCAGCTACTACTCGCAGGGCGTGCAGGCGCAGGTCGACTGGGACCTGAACGCTGGCGCGGCGGACGTCGTGCTGTCGGCCGGTGTGCGCCTGCATGAGGACGAGGAAGACCGCTTCCAGCACGAGAACGGCTATCGCATGCAAGACGGCGAACTCATCGTGACGACCGCAGGGGCCAGCGGCTCGCAGACCAACCGCGTATCGGACGCGAACGCGGCGTCGTATTTCGTGAACGCCGAGATTCGCGCAGGCGACTGGATCCTGACGCCGGGCCTGCGTTTCGAAGACGTGACGCTGCGGCGTTTCGATTATGCGACGGACGACCCGACGCGGGCGCAGGGATCGACGCGCATGCGCGAGAACTCGGTGTCGACGGCGATACCTGGCATGGGCGCACTCTACAAGGTGAACGAAAACTGGCGGCTGCTGGCAGGCGTGCACAGGGGATTCAATCCGCCGGGTCCGGGCAGCTCTGCCGGGGAAGAAACGAGCCTGAACATTGAAGTCGGCACGCGCTATGACAGCGGCGCGGCAAGTTTCGAAGCAATTTACTTCGTCAACGATTACGACAACCTCGTCGGCACCGTGACCGAATCGACCGGAGGCGGCTTTGATATCGGCGAGCAGTTCGACGCGGGCGAAGTGCAGGTGTCAGGCCTCGAAATGAGTGCCGGTTTCACGGCCAGCGCCGGTAACCTCGAGGTTCCACTGGGGCTGCGTTACACGTGGACGAACGAGTTCGAATTCAAGAGTGCGTTCGAGAGCGGCTTCGACCCCTGGGGCACCGTGGAAGTCGGCGACGAATTGCCGTACATACCCGAGCACCAGCTCCGGGCCACAGCCGGCCTGGAAGGCGCGAAATGGCGCGCGAACCTGGCGGCGAGCTACGTCGACAGCATGCGTACGAAGGCCGGCCAGGGCCCATTAATGGCGTCTGAGAGCACGGATTCACACCTGGTCTGGGACTTTTTCGCAAGCTGGCAAATCAACGAGAATTTCTCGGCCTATATCAAAGTCCAAAACCTGTCCGGCGAGACCTATATCGCGGCGAGACGGCCGGCGGGGCTCAGGCCCGGGCTGCCGAGAACGGCGTTTGTCGGTGTGACATACCGCTTGTAATTGCGGGAGAGGCGCCCGGCCCTGGCTACTATTCAAAACTGCGGAATATCGACACGATGAGATTTCGGCCGGGCTCGTTGACCCCGGAGCCGTGTATTCGATAGTCCTTGTCGAAGACGTTTTCGGCCGCGACCGAGAACGACAAGCGATCCGAGAAGCGCCAGCCGCCGCGCAAGGTCATCACTGAGTAGCCCGGCGTGCCGTTTGCAGGTATGCGATCGGTGTCGGACCTGTCCCGCGTCGACAACTTGTCCTGCCGGCCCGCAACACTGAGCAGCCCCTCCACCCAGTAGGGCGCTGACGGCGGCCGCCAGCGGCTGCCAAGGAATGCACGTGCCGGTGCGAGCCGGTCCAGCGGTTCGCGAACGAACTCTGTGCTCGAATCCGGAAAAGTGTCCACTTCGCCGTCGATCCAGGTGAGGTTGGCGAACACGGACCAGCTTTCGCCCAGTGCGATTCGACCCTGCAGTTCGATACCGTTAACTGCGCCTTGCCCGGCGTTGCGCTTCGTTACCTCGTTGTCGCCGTCGATGATCAGCCCGGTCGGCGTACGAATGATCTGGTCTTCGATCAAGGTGTGGAAAATGGAGGCCTGTCCGGACCAGGAACCGGTATCGATCTTTACGCCCAGTTCGTAGGTGATAAACCGTTCCGGATCCAGACCGGCCACTGGCGTTTCGATTTCATTCGAGCGCGCGGAATCGTAGCGCGTCAGGTCGGACAGGTTGGGCGCCCGGAATCCCTGCGACGCCCCTGCAAAAACCCTGGCATCGTTACTGAGCGCATGACTGTATCGGATGCTTCCGACGAACCGGTCCCATTCGTCGCGAATGGACATCTGTTCTCCGGTGAGCGGATTCTCCACCACCCGGGCGTTGGCCCGTATGCGGGTGTAACGCACACCCGCCTGCAAGTTGCCGCGCCGGCCGATCGCTGCCTGGCGCTGCAGGAAAATATCGGACGTCTCGTAGCTGGCATCGTCGGCAACCGGGCCCTGGATGCGTATCGCGCGGAGCGTGCCGTCCGCATTGAAGTCCCGGCGAAACGAATCGACATGATCACGGTAAATATCGACACCGGCGATCCATGCGCCACCGGCAGTCGGTATGTCGATCTGGCCCCAGAATCCGAGTGTCGCGACGTCGGTACCCTGCCGATCGCTGCGTGCGTCGCTGCGGATGCGCAGCCGCCGTTCTTCCTGTTCGTGATACGACAGGCTGAACATGAGGCGGCCATCAGTCAGGCCCCAGGGTTCGTCGGCTGCGAACTGCAGGTAGGAAAGCGTCCGTCGCTGATCGAGTGATCGTTGCAATTCGCTGCCATGCGTTGTGCCTTTCCAGTTACTCCCGTAGATCGTCTTGTGCGTCCGCCATGCGTCGTCCAGGCTGACACGTTGCACTGCCGCGGTCAGCTCGCGGCCCTCCGCAAGTATGTAGCTCAGCTTGAAGTCGAAATCCTGCTCGTCGTAACCGGTTTTTTCCTGCGTGCCCGTGTCGCCACCCGCTTCGAGATCGCCAAAATTTTTGAACGAGGCCGCAGCGAATAAAGAGACCTTGTCGCCTGCCAGTCCGACCTCGGGCCGCGCAAGGATCGAACCTTCTGCCAGCGCGGCGCGGGCCACCAGTCTGCCCCGCGAGTCTTCGGCGGCCAGATCGCTATAGCTGCGCGTCTTTACGCTGACCGTTCCGCCTACGGCGTCGCTGCCATAGAGGACGGACGACGGCCCCTTGACTAATTCGAGGCGCTGGACGGTTAGAGAATCGACCGTGTTCCAGTACTGATTCGGTCCCTCCCGAAAGGTCGAGTTGTTGAGGCGAATGCCGTCGATTAGGAACAGGGTGCGAAGACCCGTAAAGCCCCGGATGTATGGCGAACCCTGGCCATGCCCCGTCTTCTGCACCATGACGCCGGGGAGTTCGCGCATCGCATCGGGAATCGTGCGCACCTGGCGCACCTCGCTCAGCTCGCGCATGTCCTGCACGTTTACTGAGTAAGGCGCTCGCAGTGTCTCTTCCGCCCGGCGGGATGCCGTTACGACGATCTCATCAAGATCATACGCGTCAACGGAATCACGAACTGATGCGTCGGCACCGGCGGCGAGTAACGGCGTGAGGAGCCCCCCTAGGCCAATCGGCCAGGTAATCCTTCGCATATCAAAATTCATAGCGCAGGCCCAGCCGCGCGCGTGCCCCGATCGCCGGAAAACCGATCGCCTCGAAATACTTCTCGTCGAGCAGGTTGTCGACGGATGCGACGAGCTTGAACTTGTCGGAGACCCGGTACGTCGTCGTCACGTCTATACGGCTGTAGCCGTCGAGGTAACTGTCGCCTGTCGGGATCGACGTATCGTAGGTTTCTCCGGAGTAAAGCCACGCGGCATCGATGAGCCAGGCATCCGATGGTGCCCAGCGAACGCCCAGACCGCCGCGCCAATCCGGCCGTTGCCGCAGGTCCGAATCGTCGTTACGCAGATCGAGATCGAGATAGGTTGCCTGTGCGACGAGACGCAGAGATTCGTTCACCTCATATTCGAACTGGACTTCAACACCGTTCACGTCGAGCTGATCACGGTTGATCATCTGGAATACGGATGCCTCGAAGTCGATAAGATCCGAAAACTCGTTGTGAAAAAGCGCGAGCGACAATCGGGCACGGGGATCAGCGAAGCGGTGCATCAGCCCGATATCGTAACTCGTACTCGTTTCCGGACGCAGATCCGGGTTGCCGACGAGCGGACTGGCCAGCGCAAAGAATCCCGGCAGATTGAATCCCTGTCCCCAGTTGCCGCTCAGCGTCGTCCGGCCATTCGAGAGTTCGTAGAGAAACCCGAAATTCGCCGTAGTCTCCGCCGACTCATTGCTCGAATCGTCGCGGCGCACGCTTGCCATGATCGTAGCGCCGCCTCCCGTCGAGTAATGCAGCTCAGCGAATATTCCCATCACATCACGACTGAAATCGAAGCCAGCCGGCAATGAGAAGCCCGGGAAGAACTCCACGAATCCGTCCGACACCCCGTCCTCGTCGTAGTAGTCCATGCCGACCGTCGCCGTCAGCGCGTCGCTGATTTCGACAACGGTATTCAATGCCACATCGGCACGCTCGAGTTTCGAGTCCGCACCGTTGGGCGGCACGCCTTCCCGAACGCCGGGAGCAACACCCGGCGACAGAAAACTGGTGTCCTGGTCATACCAGGTGGCGAGATAATTCAGCTTCCATCGGTCTGACAGGGAGAAGCCGCCGGTTGCCCCGAGTTTGGTCGCTTTCGCGGACCTGGAGTCCGGTTCCCTGATCACCGCGAGTTCGGCGCCTCCACTGTCCTCGGGAAATGCCGTTCCATCGCTGTCAGTGTAGCTGCCGAAGAACCTGAGATCCCAGCCGTTCCCGTGCCCGAATGACAGGCGAGCGGATACGAGATCGCTGCCGAACGTCGTGCGGGAAACCGGCTCGCCGTCGTCCTTGGTCGCGATGCGCAATGAATATCCGCCGGTGCCCAAGGGACCGGCCAGATCGATAGCGCCGCGAAAATAGTCGTCCGAACCGCCCTCGGCAAAAAAAGTACCAGTGAAATTTTCTACGGGGCCCTTGCTGATGATGTTGATGACGCCAGCCAGCGCATCCGACCCGTATACGGCAGATTGCGGGCCGCGTACAATCTCGATGCGCTCGACATCGTTGACATTTATGGTCGAAAAATCGAACGCCGATCCTCTCGAATCATTGGGATCATTGACACGGACGCCATCGAGCAGAATCATCGTCAGGTTCTGATCGCCGCCACGTATGAACAGGCGCGCGACACCTCCCTGTCCGGACGGCTGTACGATGTGAATACCCGGCAGTGACCGCAATGCGTCGGGCACGTTGACCGGGTTTCTTGCCTCGAGCTCGTCGAGACGAATTACAGACATGGTCGTCGGGATCTCGCTGACCTGATCCGTCGTGCGGCTTCCCGTTACGACGATATTCTCCAGCTCTTCCTCGGCCTTTTCAGCTTCCTCAGCAAATGCGGATGCGGCACTCAGCCCCAAGATCGCCAGCGCGGCTTGCGTCAGAGTCATTGTTGTTTTTCTCCGGACCGGTGTTTTGACCACAAAGCTGCAAGGGCTGTGCCATATCCGTAACTTATTGATTTGTGGTCGTACTCGGACAGAATTAACGCCGGATTGCTGCCCGCTTGTCGGGCGATGTCCATTATTCCGACAGCCCCCCTAGTTATGTGAACTCGTTCTCAGTTCGGGACGTGAATCGCCGCACGATTTCGAAATTGTGAACCGACTCCTAAAAGCAAAACCGCTATCTGCCGATACTCGGCCCCATATGAGCGCCCAGGCACCCGCGTTAGTGCCCGCATGGAGATCGAAAAAATGTCGCAAGCAAAATTCAGACGCCCGCTTCTTGCATCGGCAGTTATCACAGCAATCGCCGTTGCCGCAGGTTGCGGAGAGGAATCGGACCCCGTAGTGGTTGTCGATAACCCGACGTTGACGCCGCCTCCCGTGGCCATGGCGAGCTACAGCGGTCCCGGGTCGAACTGGAATGTCGATCTCAATGACGATGGCAGCTACGCAATCAGCCGTAGCGAGATGCCGGGTGCGCCTGCCGACCTGGCGGTCAGTGGCCAATACAGCTACACGGCAGAGGGCTTTTTGAGCCTTACAATCGACGCATCGAGCGGTGACGACGCCGTCGTACGTGGCAACACGAGCTGGGCGCTTGAGATTCCCAACTACTCGTTGACACTCAGCCCGGTCAGCACGGTCGACGACCGCGCGGTCACGATGGTAGGCGGCGGCGTCTGCCCGTCGTCGGACATCAATGCGAACTGGATCGCGATTGCTTCGAGCCTGAGCAGTGACGCCCAGTCCGAAGCCGGCAGCTATTTCGGCTCTCTGGACTATTCTTACGCCCAGGGCAGCACATGGCTGCGCAGCCAGCATGCCCTGACCGGCGGCAATCCCGACCAAGGTCAGTATTCGCTCGGCAACGGATTCTGTCGCAGCGGCATAATCAGCAGCCCTTCGTCCGACATCTACCTGTCAATGTCGGGAGCAACGACGGTACACGTGGATGCGGCCTCACCGGACGGCGGCACGTTCGTACTCGCCTTGCCGCGGACGACGCTGGGGTCGATCGACGACTTCGATGGCAACTATGCCGGTGTCGTTACGGATGAAGGTGCGCTGGTCGGACAGAAAATCCGTCCCGTCGTAGTCAGCTGCACGAGCGGCATCTGCTCGGGTGACTTCGTGTCCGACGTTGAATCTGGCGCACTCGCCGGCACGCCGTTCACTGTAGACCTTTCTGGGTCGATCAACGCGCCGGGTCCGGGGCTTACGACTGGTACCGTGGACATCGGCGGCATTACCGGCAACATCGGCTGCATGGCGGATCCCGCGACGGAGTATTCGGGACAACGAGTCATCAGCTGCGCCGGCCAGTCGATCGAGAACGGCTACGCGCTGCTGAACCTGATACTGGCGTCGAACGACTAGCCGTTTTTCACTCGGGGACCACGTACAGGCTCTCGACCTGATCGCCTGCCACCGTAAGCTGCACGGGCTCATTGCCCGCCAGATGCCGCTGCAGATGCGCCTGGGCCTCGGAGGCAGAGGCAACCTTCACACGATTGACCTCGGTGATCCGCGCGTCCGGAACAAAACCGAACACCTCGTTCAGGGTTCGATGAACCGCTTGTTCATTCGTCTCTTCGCCGCGTCGTTCCACTGCATTGATTCTCGAAACCAGTCCAATGAACGAAATCTGCTGGGATCGATGCGGCCCGGGCTCGATCTCAGCCGCAACCTCCGCCTGAGTCTCTACACGGTATACGCCCGCCAGGTCGAGCCGGTACGTGCCATGGGGCGACTGCAACACAATGCCATCGTCATCGATTGCAGTTATCTCAAAGCTTTCCAGCCGGTCGCCCACCCCGACCCACTGCTGTTCGCCGGCCGGCGATTCAATGAGCGCTATTGGCTGATCATTCCGGTCGATTACGGCGGCCAGCCGGTATCCATCGAGTTCGGCCCGGGCGATGCTCACAAGACACACAGCCGCGCAAAAGACAGTAAGCGACCGGCAAAGAAGTGATCTTCGCCGGTCGCGGCCCCCAAACAGCACGACTGAACGCCGTCCGCCTAGTCGTCAGTATTACCGAAACGATAAACGAGCGTCGCTGTGGGGAAGTCAGTGGCATTGTCGTCGACGTCGTAGCGCTCGTACGCCACCCTGATCGTCATTCGTTCGCCGGCTTTGATGCCAATACCGAGGCTCGCAGCAAGATCGTTCTCCACGCCCTGCCTTTCGGCGCTTCCGGTCGCCCCGGAAATCACTTCCTGTGTGGATTTCGGGTCCGCCATGAACATCCCGATCGTGCCGAATATCTCCACGCGATCGGATAGCGGGAATCGAGCGATGAAGTCCCAGAGGAAACCCTCCCCACGGCCGGGCAATTCCCTTGCCCCGGCGTCCAGCAAATTCGCAATCTCGTCCGGTCTGATGGCCGCCGTGTACTCCACATCAATCTGGCCGAGATCCACGTACGACCCCTGTATGCCGATATTCTCGCTGAACATATACCCGACAGTCACTTTCCAGCCGGTCTCGTTGTCCTCGAGAGTAACGTTGCTGACGTCGAACCCTCTGTCTATCAATGCATCACCGAAACGCGACGCACTGATCTTGCTCGAAACGCTTCCAAGGCTGGCCGCGGCGTAAAAGCCGCTGCCGTCCTCGCCCTGCGCTTCCGCCGGCGCGCTTGCAAACGTTGCGGCGAGCAAAAGGACTATACCGAGACTCGTTATGCCTGCTTTGCGCGAGGCAAGCCTCCGTCGCCTGAAATAGACGGCGATGGCCACGAGTCCGAACAGCATGGCCAGCTCGGCAAGGGCTAACGCGCCAGTGCCTATGCCTCTGACGATAGTGATTATTTCCTCGATGAAGTCGATCGTCACAGCGAAGGAATTATTGTTCGGATCCGAGTCGGTTAGCTGCACGAGCGGACCGCCGGCGATATCGACCGTGAATTCGAACAATCCCTGACCCACGGCTGGCGCGTCAAAGATCACCTCGATCTCAACACTCTCACCAACGGCCAGGTCGCCGACGTCACAGCGATACTGATCCTGCGTGCCGACCTTGATGCCCGTGGCCGTGCAGGTGACGTCCATGCGGTCCGGAACCAGGTCGACGATCGTCACCAGGTCCGCGAGGTTGGCGACGAGAATTACGTCGGTGGCATCCTCAGGACCGTTGTTCGTAACGATCCCAAACACCCTGACGTCGTTCACCGGTACCACGTAGCGAGTCTCGCTCGCCGTCGCCGTGACCGACAGGTCGGTCGAAATGCAATTGGCCACTGCAACCGTCGTGTTGTCGGTACCGGTCAAATTGACAAGCGATGCACTCGGGTAGGAGTTGGCCGAGTTATCGGTAACACGCAGGCCAATGTTCTGCACTCCGACCGTGTTATACGTCACGTCGGCCGTGACACCCATCGCTTCGCCATAGTCGAACGGGCTGACGCCGTCGAGCTCCCACTCGTACATCGTAATCGTGTCGTTCTCGAGCGGCGGAACCGGAGGATCCTGATCCGCCTCGTTCGTTCCCTCATCAATGTCGAAGGATCCGCTACCGTCGACCGTCAGCTGGTCGCCGGCACAGACCTGATACGGTCCGCCGGCATCGGCCGTCGGTGCGTGTGGCGGAATCGTCAGGTCGAGGACCACGACATCCGACGTCGTCACTGGCGGAACGGCGTCGTCGGTCACGCGCAGGTTGATGATGTGCGAGCACGGCAGCGGATTGCCGCCGCAATCGTAGGTCGCCGTGACAGCCTCATTGCCCGCCGAGCCATCCTGAACGAGCTCCGTCCGGGACTCGTCGATCCCGGCCTCGTTATAGATCCCGTTGCCGTTGAGATCCCATTCGAACGTCGTCAGCGTGCGGTTCGGGTCCTGGTGGAACGACCGCGAGTGATCGAACACGATCGGGAATCCTTCACCCGATGGATTTGGCGCCGCTTCGCCGACCGCGATCGGGCCAGCCTGGGCCAACGTGCGCGTCAGGATTTGAGCAGCCCAGGGCTGGTTGTGCTGATCCTGATTCGAACCGTGGCTGTTTCCGGGACGATCAGAAAACGCTCCGATGTTCGGGCCCGTTGTCGTCTGGTAGCTTACGATTGTCTGGGCCAGTCCGGACACCGGGTCGTTGTACCAATCGAGCGGTTGCGGGCCGTTGGCCACACAGCCCGGGCTGGGCCCACAGCCGATCCCGCCGTCCGCCGCACCGGGCACGGTGCCGATCGTCGTGACCGCCGCGGGCTTCGCCGTTCGCATGGCCTTGGCGAAGTTGAACATGGCATAGTAATAGTTCTTGACGTTATTGCCGCTGGCGGCATCGTTGAAGTGCCGGCGGAAATAGTTTTCCGTCCGTACCCAGCGTTCGTCCGGTGTGGGCGAGGTCGTTGCCTCGATGCCGTTCATCGCCATCTGCACAAGGGCAGCGCCCGTGGCTCCGGTGCCGCCCCAGATCAGGTTCGGGCTCGCATAGCCGTGCAAACCGTCAATGTCACTGACGTCGCTTTCGTTGTCCGTGAATTCGAGGCCATTGATGTTGCGGGTTTTCATCCAGTCCGGAACGATCGTGCCGAAAAGATCTTCGGCGGCGGTTATGCCTGTCGCGGCCCAGCCACTCGTGGAATTGTCGTGTGAACCTGGGTTGTTATTGTACGCGCTATACCGCCAACCGCCGTGGCTGGCATTGTCGCTCTGGGCCATCACGTACCAGTCAACGAGGTCCTGGACGACACCCCCATACGTGCGCCCGATCACATCCGTCGGTCCTGTCGTCGTCACGGCGTTGGGAGTACCGGACGCGACGATGCCGTCGATGACCATGCCCAGCTGGTATGGCGGGTCCACGGTCGTGATGTCATTCGGAGACACGCCCAGCGAACGCCCGTCGAGGGTTATGCCAAGGCCGTTGCCGTCCCCATCCGGATCGTCGTTACGCGGATTGGCGTCGAGTGAACCGACGGTCTGAACGTCAAGGCTGACCGCAGCGAGCCTCGCGAACAGGTATTTCAGGCCGCGATCGACCGTTTCTGTGTACGGATTGGTCGCGTCGCCATTCTCGCGGTGGCCGTTGGCCTCGAATACGTTAATTGTCGCACCCTGAATTGAGACACTGCGGCTGCGCGAAATCGAGGAATTGTCGGTCGTGTACAACCACCTGCCCATCGGGATCGTCGATTCCGCGAGCCCCTCGACCGCGACGGCATCGCCCATGAACCGGATCTGCTGCCGATGCATCAGCCACATGGATTCCGCAATGGCGACATTCGCCCGGTTGGGAACCGTGTCGGCGCGCAATTCCATGTCGAATGTCGCCGTGCCGACAGGGTCGATGCCATTGTCGACCGTCAGGGTCGCGATAAAGACGTCGCCCGCGTCGCCGGCGTAAGTATGCTCGGCCCAGACCGCCCAGTGCGTGGCGCCGACCACACCGTTGTAAACCGGACTGCCGTCGCCGGGATCCCAGGTCCAGTTCGCACCGATTGACGGCTCGTCGACCGCGCCTTTCAGCGTTACGGGACGACCCGCAATGACCGGGTGCGGGATCAGCGGATTGTTCGCATCGCCCGGCACCGTCGTAACGACCGGCTGGTCTGCGACGGCGCTATTCGAAACCGTGATTAAAAGTAAAAAGGCGCAAGAGCTTGCGACCACCGAAAGCACACGACCTAGCTTCATGGTTACCCTCCAATTGCCAGGCAACCAACCCCACATCGATCGCCCTGCTTATTTGTTTTGTTCGGGTCTTGTCGTTCTTGATACCGATAAATGTAGGCCACTTTTCCCTGTCTCGCAAGTTATTGAAACTGTGTCGAATGTTTTTACGTGTTGTCCGAATGCGTAATTATTTGATCGTGCGGGCCGCGGCGTCGGCAAAATTTACAAACTCTTGAGATAACATTTGTAACTTATTGATTTTAATAAATATAATTTCTGGCACGGCACTTGCTTCAATCGGGCATGGACACAAGAAGAACGATAACGACGTCCATTCTGGTCTTTTCGTTGCTGGCTGCGCCGCTGGCGCTGGCGGACGACGGCAGCATTCAAGCCGTCATCAACGGCAAGTCGATACACCTCGATTCAGACTACGACTGGAATGAAAACAACATCGGGCTAGGCATTGAATACGAGTTCGAACCCAAATCGCGCTGGGTGAGAACCTTCCTTGCCAACGGCTTCAAAGACAGCAACGAGAACATGTCTTTCATGGCGGGTGCCGGGTTGCACCGGCGTCTCTTGCAAAGCGATCGCTTCGATTCGCTGTACATCGATGCCGGCATCACGGCATTCGTCATGACTCGTGACGACATCGAAGGCGGCGCGCCGTTCCTCGGAGCGCTGCCCAGCATCACGGTTGGCAACCGTCACGTGGGCATCAACCTGAGCTACGTGCCCAAGTCGATCGTGCACGATTTTGCGAATGCGAACCGGGTGGATCCCAACATTGATGGCCTGGTTTTTCTGCAGTTCAAGTTCCGTCTGGACCGCTGGCTTTCAGACTGACTGTAAGGGTCACCGGTGATCCTTGCGGGGGAAGCACCTCCTCGTTACCCGTGATCAGGCCGTACGCGCCGATGCCGGCGCCCGCTCGATGATCGATGACGCTGTTCGGATCGTGTACGAAGCCGATTAAGGTCCCTCCGATCTCGGCCATGTACTGTTTACCGTCGTATGACATCGACGAGCCCAGGTAGACCCAGCTGTCGTCGTCGAATACTTCGTCGCCAGCCGTCATCGCGTTCGCTCCCGAAACGCTGCGGGTCTTGCCGTCTTCTTCCCAGCTCACCGTTATCTCGACCTGCTGGCCGTCGGTTTGCTCGTCGAACTGAAACTGCGGTTTGACGGCTTTCGATTCGTCGAGACCGATCAGGATGCAGGCGAGGTTGAATTCCCGCGGTTCGGTGTCCAGCTCGAGAAGGCTTTCGTACCCCTTCATGCCTTCTCTGGACACGGCGAGATACTCGAGCGCGTCTTTGAGTTGCAGAACCTTGCCGGGCACGCTGAACGACAGATTCTCTCGATCCACCATGATCGTGCCGATCCGATACTCGTGCTCGCTGATGCGCTCGATGTTGTCGGATGCCGGCACTTCGTCGGCCAGCACGCCTGTCCAGGCGAGCAGCAAGGCGGGCAATACGCTTTGGGCGAGTCTCAGGATCATTTCTTTGTCCCCGTTACGACACGATGTGGCATGGGTGGTGGATACGGCGTCTGCCGGATCGATTCGAACCCGGCATCGCCCATCCATTCGGCGACATCGGTATCCGCATGCACGCCGCCGTCAGGCGCGGTCAGCAGCATGTTGAGACCGAACAGCGTCGCAAATGCGGGACCGGTGCCGCCGGCGTCGGCAAACACGTCACTGACGATCAGAAGCCCACCGGGTTCGAGACAATCGCGCGCCTTGGCGATCAGCGCGCGGCAGTTGTCCGCAGACTCGCGATGAAACATGCCTGACATGAGTACGGCATCGTAGCCGCCACCGAAGTCGGTTACGTGATAATCGCCGTCGATCATGGTCACACGATCGCCAGCGCCGAGTTCGCCGAGGATGTCTCGCGCAACGGCAGCCACGCCCTCGAGTTCGAGGACATCGGCCTGCAATGGCGGGAAGCGCTCGGTCAACAATGCCGAATAGGTACCCGGGCCGCCGCCGACGTCGAGCAAACGCTTGCGCCCCGACAGGTCGACGATCGACGTGAGCGCCTGGCCGATCGCCATGGCCCGGTCGTGCATGCCGCGCACGAAGTGTGTGGTCTGCGCCTCGTCTTCGCCGAGGTAAATCTCGGCACGTTTGGGCGGCACCCCGTCGCGGACCGCATTCTCGAGGTTGCCCCAGGTCGAATAAAGATCGTCGCTGTAGGCAATCGCGTTGGCGAGCGAGGCCGGGCTTGTCGATGTCAGGAATGCCGCACCCAATGAACTGTTGCTGTAATGGCCGTCATGTTTCTCGCAAAGACCGAGACCGACACAGGCGTTCAGCAGCAGTTCCGTCGCGCGTGCATCGAGTTCGAGTTGTTCGGCGAGTTCGTTCGCTGTCCTGTCCCCCTTCGTGAGCGCTTCGAACACGCCCATTCGACTGGCCGTCAACAAGGTTTGTGAGCCCCAGTACGCCGTGCTGAGCGCCATAATCGGACCGGGATTGACGTCAGGCACGATCGACGTCGCACTCGAGTTGCATATACGCGCAGCGATGGCACATAAAGCCGTCCCAGAGCGATAGTTCGTATTTCTCGCGTATGCCCTGGTACTGAACGGCCAGGGTTTCGAAAAAATTGCGAAGCCTCGATTGGTAGTCGGGGCGCTCCTTGCCACCTGTCGGCCAGTACAGCGAATAGACGGGAATGACGCCGCGCGAGCAAAGATCATCGGCGCCGTCGATTGCCATGGCTGCCGCTTCTTCCCAGCTCAGCCCGTGCTCGGGTTCGAGTTCGACCCCTGCAACCATGGCGCTATAAACGCGACCACGACCCCAGAGACCAACCGCATGCTCGAGCGCCTCGATCCACGACTCGTAGCCGACGTAACGATTCTTGCCAGGGCACACTTTTGAGAACAATTCCGGGGACCAGACTTCGAGATTGAAACATGCAGCATCAACGAGTCTGTCGCGGTGAAATTCGTCTATGAAATCGTGCGGAAGCGCTGCCGAACCCAGGCATACCGGTACGCCGTCCGGATTGACATCCCGAACGGCACGTGCGAGTTGCAGGAATCGCTCGCCTTCCTCGGCGGGATCCGTCAGCGATCCACCAACGAGATAGATGTGACGAATACTGGTCTCGCCCATTACGGCAATGATTGTTTCCTGCATACGCGAGATCGTCAGCTCGGGAATGGCGATCTGCCCTGCGACCTGGCCGAGATGTTTCGTGCGTTCATCGGGCGCGCCGTAGGAACAGAAAGTGCAGCGCATCGACTGACCGTCGTGTTTGTGCAGGAAATATTCACAACCGGGCGCTACATTGATGATGAGCATGTCGCCGTGCGTACTGACGCCGGCCTGCAGCATCGGGAAACCGTCGCTAGTTTCTTGCGCCATCCAGTCACGTTTCGGTTCGAACGTGACTGCATGTTGCCGGTCATCATCATGTCGCAGAACGTATCCTTCATCCCTCGATCCCGAGATCGACCAGGGCGAACTGCCGTTTCCCATGATGCGCATCATCGTCTCGTCATCGGTGCGCATCAGGTAGGGAATAGTGGCTTTACCCGAGCCGGTAGGATCCGGCTCGCCTTCCTGGAAGCGGTAAGGATAGTAATTCGGCAAAGCATGCGTTGCCGCCGCCCCGAGGCTTTCCGTATAGCGCACGCCTTCGAACATCAACTCCGTCTTGAGCGCGGACGATGCATCCAGTGCTGATATCGGCATGCAATTTCCTCTACTATGGCTGTTTGGTTGTTGTGCACGACATGCCGCAAGTGACACGCCGTAATGTTCATCGCCAACTCGCCGTCATTATAGCGGCCCTTCTCGTGCCGATCGTACCCTTTGTCATAATTGGCGAGCTCCCAGGCGATCGCTGGCTGAGTTCGGTTGATGACAACGCATTCCTTTTCGGCATGACTGGCATGGGGATTCTCGCACTCGATATCCTGTTGCCGGTGCCCTCGAGCATACTCGGATCATTGCTTGGAGCCCGCCTCGGCTTCTGGTCGGGATTCATTTTCACATGGACGGGTCTGGTCGCCGGGAACGTCATCGGGTTCCTGCTGGCACGGTTTGCGTCTTCCCGTATCAGGTCGTGGTTGCCGCCGTTTCCAAAGACGACGACGCAGGCGCTCGTGTTTCTGAGCCGACCCGTGCCAGTTTTCGCCGAAGCCGTGGCGCTGGCTGCGGGGGCAACGCGCATGCCGCTGCAAAACTTTTTCGGACTCATCGCCGCCGGTAATGCAATCTACGCAGCCGTTCTTTCCGCAAACGGTGCGACATTGATTCCCGACGGTCTCGTCGGCCCGGGTCTCGTCGTCCCGATGTTGCTGCCTGTGATCGCATGGATCGTGTGGCGTGCGATGACAAAAAGCCGTGGCGAAGCGCAATGAAAGCGCAGACCAGTATTTACCGGCGCCTGATCGTGCCGCTCGCCCTGACACTTCTCGTGGCGATGCTGGCATCGTGGGCCATCGCCGTGCATTTGCTGACCAACACGATCGATCGGCGACTCGACGATCAACTCGATCATGCGACAGCCATACTCGCCGAAGGCGAGTTCCCATTCAGCCCCGAACTCATCCGCCGGCTCGACCGACTGATCGAGGCGCGGATCATATTGCTCGATGCGTCGCGCAGTGTCGCACTGTCGACGACGGACGGGCCTGCAAACGACGCGCTCGATGAAATCGCTATAAGTGCAGAGCCGATCGAAACCGCGAAGCTGTATACATCCAAATCCGGTGACAGCACCTGGCGCGTTTCCGTTCGGCCCCTGACACTCGTACGCGATACGCGGTTTGCCTATGTCGCCGCCGTCGCCTCGCTCGACGAAAGCCGGGAGGCCGCGCTCGATGCTGCGATGCTGCTGGGCGCCGCCATGCTGATTGTCACGCTCGTGCTCGCCTGGGTCGGCAACTATTTCACGGACCTCACGAAGCAGGCGCGCCTCGCGGGGCTCGGCGATCTGTCCGCACGCATCGCGCACGAGATTCGCAATCCATTGACGGCAATCAAGATGCAGTTACAGCTGCTCGAGAAAAAAGCCACCGCGGACGATGTGCAGCGCATTGGGAAGGTTCTCAACGAAATCCGGCGCATGGAGATGATCGTCCAGTCCGCGCTTACGCTCGGCGCACCGCTGAGCCTGCACAAGCAAATATTCCGTCTTGACGAGCTGATCGACGACCTGGCCGACCTGCTGCGCCCCGCCCTGGCGCACCGCAACATCAATCTGGGGACAGTTACTTCTTTCCACGGGTGCATCGACTCGGACCCGGATCGACTGCGCCAGGCGCTGATCAACCTGGTCAACAACGCCGCAGACGCGCTGCATGAAGGCGGCACAATCAGCATTGAGAGCTCGGTCGATCAGAACATCGCCTTGATCAGCGTCGAGGACTCGGGCCCCGGCATACCCGACCGCGCCGCCGACGAGGCGAACAATAAACCTTTCAGTCTCGGTCTCGGCCTGAGCATCTGCCGCGAAATCGTCGAACTGCACGGCGGCGAACTCGCCAGCGATACGAGTCCGACACTTGGCGGCGCGAGATTCACGATTCGCCTGCCCGTCCCTATAATTGACACCAATGAGAACCCGGGATAAACATGGCCGTCGTACTTGTCGCTGACGATGAGCGCAGCATCTGCGAAGCATTCGCGGACTTCGTAACGGCCGAAGGCCACGAAGCTGTTGTTGCGTCAAACGGCAAGGAAGCCGTGGATGCAGTCCGCCGGCATTCCCCCGCCGTCGCATTCCTGGACATTCAGATGCCGGGCGGTGACGGACTCAGCGCCCTCGAGGAAATCCGCGCGATCTCACCGGACCTGCCGGTAATCATCATGACGGCCTACGGCACGCTCGATACCGCACGGCAGGCGATCGACCTCGGTGCTTTCGATTACCTGGGCAAGCCCGTCGAACTCCTGCAGGTCAGCAAACTACTCGAGCGTGCTTTGCACGTGCCCAATGCCGAGGCCGCCGAAACGCCGGAATCACAAGTTGGATCGTTGACGCTGCTCGGCCGTAGCGCCGTCATGCAGGAACTGTTCAAGAAAATGGCCATGCTCGCCGGCAACGATCTCGCGATTCTTGTCACGGGCGAAAGTGGCGTGGGCAAGGAACTCGTCGCGAGGGCGATTCACGACCTCGGCAGGAACAAGGACGAGCCGTTTGTCGCGGTCAACTGTGCGGCAATTCCCGAGACGCTGATCGAAGCCGAACTGTTCGGTGCCGAAGCCGGAGCGTTCACTGACGCCAAAAGTAAACGCATTGGTCGATTCGAAGCTGCCGGGACGGGCACCTTGTTCCTCGACGAAGTCTCGGAGCTGCCCTATCACCTGCAGAGCAAGCTATTACGCGTGTTACAGGAAAGAACGTTTGAGCCGCTCGGCAGTGTGAAGCCTGTCGATTTCAAAGCGCGGCTGGTTACGGCAAGCAATCGGAACCTGGAGGAAGCCGTCGCCGAAAACCAGTTCCGGGACGATCTCTATCACCGCCTCAATCTCGCATCGCTCCAAGTGCCGCGACTGCGGGATCGTGAAGACGACATCGAACTCCTCGTCGGACATTTCCTCGCCCAGGCGAATCGCGACATGGGCAAATCGATCACGGGTATCGAAGCCAACGTGATCGTGCGATTACAGGCTTACAGTTGGCCGGGCAACGTGCGGGAACTCGAACACGCTGTTAAACGCGCGGTTCTGGCCGCGCGCGGTAAAACGGTCACGTTGCACGATCTCGAGTTGCCGGATGAGGGCCCGGGTCAGAGCGATGACCTGAGAAGCTCGCTCGACGCGCAGGCGGAACGCATCGTGGCCGACCCAGAGCAGTTCGGGGGCAGCGGACAGCTCTACCAGCACCTCATGGACGCCGCGAGCGTGGCCATGATCGAGGCAGCCCTGAACATGACCGACGGCAACCAGGTGGCCGCCGCTCGCCTGCTCGGCATCAATCGCTCCACGCTGCGCAAGAAACTGGCCGGGAAAGATCTGTAGGCATTGTCGGGAAATTGTCCAGCGCAGCCGCGGAAACCACCAGATAGCGCGGAGTTATGAGTAGAATGATTTTAGAAATATTCTTTAATTAATTGATATTTATAATTTTTTTATTTAATACGCATTCTGGCACGAAAACTGCTGTATCCAGAGTGGACAGCAGTCATTTCCTGAGCATGGCCGTGCCGGCGTACCCCACTTATACGTGGCAATGGCTTTCAGGCGGTACAGGAACCCTCCACGTACCGGGCTGCAGCCATGTCCGTGGTGGCGACGGCCATATGCGGTTCGGGTAGGCGCGCTCTTCGGAGCGCGCCACGTCCCTCAAGGAAGAACGCTATGCAGCACCTGTACGCCATCCCTGTTGCGCTGGCACTCCTGGTCACCGGAATCCTGCTCGACATCCAGCCCCAACCGGGCCATGACGCGCTGTTCGCGCTGGCGCTTGCCGGTACAGCCGCCCCCCTTGCGATCCTGTTTGCCCCGTTGCGAGACAGCGCGACATTGGCCGCACTGGACGCGGCGGTCATCACGTTAGCGGTAGTTGTGGTCCTGGTCGCTGTCCCGGCTGTCGCGATACCGGCTGTCCCACTGCTGCGACTTGGCGTCACCTGTTTCCTGGTGACATTGGCAGCGATCGCAGTCCTGGCGATCGTCCCCGGTGCATCCGGTCAGGTTCGCGCGATGCTCATAACGGCGATGCTCGCGCTGATTGCGGCGCCCGTGTGGCTGGGTCCAGTCGCGGAACTGACGGGCAACACTTCCACGCTCACCAACCTGATTGTCGCAGTAAGCCCGCTGTCAGCGTTTGCGACGGCGCTCGAACTCGACGTCCTGCGCACGACATGGTTCTACCAACACAGCGCGCTCGGCTCACTGCGTTACGAATATCTTTCGTGGCCGATGTATCTGCTGATACTCCTGGCCGCCAACCTGGTCCTGATCTTCACAACCGGAGACCGATTCCACTTACCACTGAAAACGAGAGTACGCACAAAATGAAAAAAGCACTTACCACCCTCGTCGCAATCTTCATGTCCTCGGGTGTACTGGCCGAAGGCACGGGCATGGATCCCGAACTCAAGTCGAAAGCGCAACGCGCTGTCGACGCTGGATTGCATTACCTGCGCATCAACCAGGCCGATGACGGTTCGTGGTCTGACTCGGTCGGCGTGACTGCGCTAGGCCTGCGGGCGTTCCTGCAGAGCCACCGCGGTTACAGCGAAATCGATGGCGCATTCATCACGCGACCGATCGAATTCCTGCTCGCGCACATCAACGACGATGGCTCGATCAGCGAGACCAACCAGAACCGCAACTACAACACGGCCGTGGCGATGACGGGGCTTGCTGCGACGAACAACGATGCTTACGCCGAGGTGCTCGAAGGCGCGCAGAATTTTCTGCGGCATCTGCAGGTTGACGAGAACGACGGGTACGAGACGGAGCACGCCTACTACGGCGGTATCGGTTATGGCGGCGACGAACGCCCGGATCTTTCCAACGCCTACATGGCGCTCGAGGGCTTGCGTGCAACCTCGCTGGACCCCGATGACCCGGTGTGGGAGAAGGCACTGCTGTTCGTCAGCCGCTCACAGAACCACAGCGAGACCAACGACCAGGCCTGGGCCGCCAACGACGGCGGGTTCACGTACATGCCGGGCTACAGCCCGAATGGCGGCACCGGATCCTACGGCGGCATGACGGCGGCGGGACTCCTGAGCCTGTTGTTCGCCGGTGTCGACAAAGACGACCCGCGTATCCAGGCCGCCTACGACTGGATTCGCAACAACTACACGCTCGAACACAACCCGGGCTCGGACGGCGGCGTCCAGGGTCTTTACTACTACTACAACGTGTTCTCCAAAAGCATGGCCGCCTACGGTGGCGACAAGCTCGTCGACGCCGACGGTAACGAGCACAACTGGCGCGATGACATTGCAAGGAAATTGATGAGCCTGCAAAACGACGACGGTTCCTGGGTGAACCCCGACTCTCCGCGCTGGTGGGAAGGCGACAAGAACCTCGTTACGGCCTGGAGTGTGATCGCGCTGAACGCGGCGATCAACCAGTGACCTGCCGCCAGGCTGATCGCACGTTCGGTTCAACGGTCCATGGGTACTCTATTCTTAACCGTCGCTGCGCTGGCCCTGTCAGCTTCGGCCGAGACCATTGACGACAAAGGTATAAGACTTGTCGATGCAGACACGCTTGCTGCACTCGACGACGCGCAGCTGACCACACTCCTCGAGTATACGGGCGCTTGCGGCCGGGTGGCGCTTATCGGTCATTCACCCGACGTCGAGTCCGTGTTTCGAAACCGTGCCGGTTGCGGGGGGCGCTACCTCGCGGTGACCGAAGCTGAAATCGACAGAGTGCAAAACCTGCCGCCACCGCCGCGCGCTACCGATACGCAACTGATGACGCTTCTCGAAGCGTACGCAGGCGCAGAGACGCGACCCACGCGCTTCGGATATTTCATCACGACGTATCTCACCGTACTCATCATCCTGTTGCGCCGCCGCGGCACGCGGCTGGTTGCGGCCATTTTCAGCATCGTGTCGACACTGGCTGTCTATATGCACTGGCCGCCGGCCTCGACGCGCGATTTCGTTGCATGGGCCGAGGCGTCGGTCGACGACCACGTTGCCGTTTATCGATCGCTGGAACGACACAGGACATTTCGCGATGGCCGTTATTCCGTCGAGGACACATGGGGCATCGGCAGCTTTCCGGTCAATCCCGGCATGGAAGCAGCCATTGCGAACGCCGCGGCGACAAGTTGCGACGGTGAAACCATGTCGAATGGCGCCGAACAAATCCTCTTTCACGAGCGCGCGTCTGCCCACGAGACGGCGCTGTTGAGGCCGTTGCCGCTGGCGCCGAACGAGGGCCGGGCCTGGCTGCTGCAGTACGCGGAATCCGGGGGAGAAGCATGCGGACATTGAGCGCAATGCCGGCGTGGGTCTCGCTGCTGTACGTCATCCCGGTTTCTCTATGGTGGTATGTGCAATTCGCGATGCTGCCGGCGCCAATGAGCCCGCCGCTCGCGGGTATCAGTTTGCAGGTACTGCAAACTCTGTTCATGGCGCAGGCCCTGTGCCTGTGCCTGTTTATTCCAATGCTCGATCGGGGCCAGGGGCCCCTGCCACAGCTGGCTCTTAATGGCATCGCGATGTCGCTGTTACCGGCCTGGCCATTGCTCGCAATGTTCGGGCTTGCCTCCGGCGTATCTGTGGTCGCGCTGGCTGCAACGGAAGCGGCTGTCGCGACGATCGGGGCCATCGTTCTCGGCATTGCCATACTGATGCGCAGGTCGAAGCTCGGCGCCGAAGGACTGCGCCTCGCGCTTGCTTCCCTGAGCGCCGTCGCGGCCGCTATGACCTGGTTCTGGCGCACCGAACTTCTGCAGGGGCTGGCCGCATGACCTCCGCAGAAAAGACGATATTGCCGTTCCTGGGGGCCGTCAGACGACGTTTGTGGCTGCTCGAGACGGCACGCGCAGCGACGGAAGCGTTCTGGCTGGTCAGTCTCGGACTTCTGGTGCTGGCGCTGGCGCACGTGACGTTCGTGAGCGTACCGCCGGTATTCATCGGCGGGGCGATTGCCGCGAGCGCCGGCTGGATGTTGCTCAGGCTCATTTCTCGCCGGCCGGGCATCGAAGAGGCCGCCGCTTCCGCCGACCGGCACTTCGGCGGACGCGAGCTGATGACGACTGCAGCCGATTGCCTGCGACGGGCGCCGGGGAAAACTTCGGGCGCAGCCGGAATCGTGCTCGACCAGGCGCTGTGTGCTGCCAATGAGTGGTCACCACGGATCAGCAAGACGTTGCGTCAGACCAGGCGCTCGCACGTGGCCGTTGCACTTGTGCCGTTGTTTGTCGCAATCGTGCTGCTGATGGCCAGCGACCAGCCGGTCCTCAAGCGGGACGCTGTGACCACCGAGGCCCCGGCCATTCTGTCCGCGTCCCGGGACAATGTAAGCAACGAACTCGCGGCGATTCGTCGCGAACTGATTGACGAGTCCACGCCGGTAAGCCCTGCAGGCCAGCCAGCGGCTGATGCGGAAAAGGAAAAAGTTCCGGTCGACCAGGAAAACACCGCGTCTGCAGAGCGCATCGAGACCGATGGCGAGTCGATCCCCGGCGGCAGCCGGGTTGCAGGGGCTGGGGCCAGTGATAGTGCCGGCGACGCGGACCCCGTCACCGGAGATGTCACGACCGCGCGCGATGCGGACCTCGCCAGGGGCGAATCGATCGCCATCACGCTCAATGGACAGGGTGCCGCAACGACAATGAGCACGGGCCGTGCTTACCGTGACGCGGCCACTGAGACGCCGCACACGCCATTACCGGCACTACCCGCCCTGGCACCCGCGCAAGGCCGGATATCGACACTGACACCGGCCCAGGTGGCTTATGCGGCACGTTACCTCGAATCGGGAGGCGAGGACGATGAATGATACGACACAGGATTTTGCCCGCGCGCAAGAAGAACTGGCCGAACTCGAAGCCAATCTCAATCGCGTCATCATCGGGCAGGAAAACCTGATCCGCGAACTACTGATTGCCGTATTCGCCGGCGGCCATGTGCTGCTCGAAGGCCTGCCCGGCCTGGGCAAGACACACCTCGCCAAGGCGATTGCGGCGCTGATGGATCTGACGGCCGGTCGCGTCCAGTGCACGCCCGACCTGCTGCCCGCCGACATCACGGGCAGCGAGGTGCTCCTGAGCGATTCACACTCGGCATCCGCGTTCGAGTTCCGGCACGGCCCCGTATTCGCGAACCTCGTGCTCGCCGACGAGATCAACCGCGCGACGCCGCGGACGCAGGCGGCGCTGCTCGAGGCGATGCAGGAACGCCAGGTGACCTACGGCGGTGAGCAGCACGCCCTGCCCGACCCGTTCTGGGTGATCGCGACACAGAACCCGATCGAGCTCGAAGGCACGTTTCCATTACCGGAAGCGCAGCTCGACCGTTTCATGATGAAACTGCACGTGCCCTATCCCGCCGCTGACAAACTCGGTGCAGTGCTGGATGCAACGATCGACGGCGAACCGTCCGACAGACTGGCGCCGGTTCTCGGCATCGATCGGATCGGCGAAATCCGTGACACGGCAAGGCAGGTACTGCTGGCCGAAGACGTGCGTGATGCTGCCGTGAATCTCGTACTCGCGACTCAGCCCGGTGAAGACGGTTCGCCTGTGGCGCGCGAGCATATTCGCTACGGCGCAAGCCCGCGGGCGCTGCAATCGCTCGTGCGCGCGGCCCGCATCCGCGCACTCATCGATGGCCGTGCGCACATCGCGTACGAGGACTTCGCGTCTCTTGCACTCCCCGTCATGCGCCACCGCATTTTGCTTACAACCGAAAGTGAGCTCGACGGCCACACGGCGGACTCGGTCCTGACTGATATCGTTGCCGTGTGGTCGAAGAACAGGGGCTGATGGCGCGCATCCCCGAGTCCGACCTGCGGCGATTTGCTCGCCTCGCAGCGCCTTTGCTTCAGGGAACGGCGGCGAGCGGATACGGCCCGCGCGCCGCCCACAATCGTGCCGGTCGCGGCCTGGAATTCCTCGATACGCGGCCGTATCAGCATGGCGATGAACTGCGAACGGTCGACTGGCGGCAATCGGCTCGCGCGGGCAAACTCGTGATCCGGCGCTATCGCGACGAGACCGCGGCCGACTGGTTCATCTGCGTGGACGGCAGCGAATCCGTACGAATGGGCGGGCGAAAATGGACCTTGAGTTCACAACTCGCGACGGCTCTCGCGTACACACTGCTTTTCGCCGGGCATCGCGTTGCGCTGCTGTTGTTCAGCGATCGCATCAACGGCTTTTGCGCACTCGGCCGGGGACCGCATCACTTCGCAGCATTGCTCGCTACCGCGGAAGCGGCGCCTGCGGGAGCGGCGTCCCGCCGCGATTCAAACTCGAACCTCGGCCTCTGCACTCCCCACATCACCCAGAACAGCAACGTGTTCGTGCTCAGCGATTTTCTCGTGCCAGACGGCATGCGTGCCGACCTCAGGGCCATCCGGGCACGCGCGGCGACGACGAGCGCTTTACAGGTCCTGGACCGCGGCGAACTCGACGTACCCACGCGTGGCGCGACGATGCTCGTCGATGCCGAATCGGGCGAAGCTCGCCGCCTGGCAGTTTCGGACAACGTCATCGAGTACGCCGAAGCCGCTCTCCGCGCTCACTGCGACAAGCTTGCTACAAGCTGTGCGGGGCTCGGCATCCGATTTTCCGGTGCGACGAGCGAAGCCGCCTGGCACAAAGTGCTGCTGGAGCATCTGCGCCCGCACGCGACGGCATGAACGGATTTGTAAATCCCTGGTGGCTGCTCGCCCTCGCGATCGTGCCCTGGATTCGCTGGTGGCATCGCCGCCAGGCGCCGCTCTCTGCCCGGGTCGTCCCGGCAATTTTTCTCTGGCAGGACAGCCCGCCCGGCGCCGAACCCGGCGCCGAAAAGCGGCCGCCTGATCCTGCCTGGCGTCGGCGCGCGTTGATTGCAGCATTGCTGGCCACGGCGCTGGCGACACCATTCGCGAATCAGCCACTGACGACGGTCACCGTGTGGCTGGACGACTCACTGAGCATGCGGGCAATCGAAAACGGCGAGAGCCGGCTTGCAATCGGCGAACGCCTGCTGGAGCGGGAACTCGAAGAACCTGACTTCGGTATGGTCGAGCGCAGGTTGCTGTCCAGTGAGTTACCGGAACGACTCGACGACACGAGCTCACACTGGCTCGTCACCGATGGTGCGAGCGAGCGAACCAGGGGCTGGGCACGCGACATGGCGATTGACCATGTCATCCAGGTCGGCAGCGCCACGGAAAACCTGGCCGTCACGCGCATCGCGGCGCGCCGCAACCTCGACGACCATGCGTCGTTCGATCTGCTGGTCGCAATTGCCAATACCGGCAACCAGGCGGCCGGCATCGACCTGGAGCTTTTGCACGGCGATCGCATATCTGATCGAACAACTATTGCCGTGGCACCGGGAGCGATCGCCTACTGGCAGACGACTGCCAAAAATGTGCGCGCCGATCTGACCGCGAGACTCGAGAGTGACGACGTATTGCAGGATGACGATTCACTGACCCTGCCATTCGACGCATTGCGGCAACAGGAAACATACGTTGATCGCGAGTGTGGTCCCGCAATACGACGGGCGATCGCCACCCATCCGGCACTAAGCCTCAGCAATGAGCCGGTACAGGCAGGCCTTCATGTGCAATGTGCGGCTGAGTCCGGCGACGCCACGGCCACGGCACTGCCGGTCCGAGTGTCCGTACACGACACGGACATCGACATTAACGATCCGGAAGCGACGGAACAGCCCGAGTTCGCAGTAAGGTTCGCGCGGCTTGTCGATGCGGCTATGGGGCGACAATTGCTCGACGCGGTAACGGCCGAATCCAGGGACGTGGCCGAATCGGTAATTCGTCCGCAGAGCATTGGAAATCAGGATGGTCGCGGCGGGACGCCGCTCCCACGGATCGCAAAGACATCGCTTTCACCTTTCCTGATTTTCGCCGCGCTGATCGTGCTGCTCGCCGACACCGTCCTGTTGCTGCGCGACAGAGTGAGGGCCGCCAGTGGCTAGCGTGTGGCAACGTGCGAATACTGCAATTGCAGCGCGTGCCGGCCTGCTCGCGCTGCTCGCCTGCGTTCCGTTGCTTCCCGAAGCGACCACTCCGGTCGACGACATCGCAGAGGCGCTGGGGACCGGTAGCCCCGCAATTTCCATCGACACTGCAACGCAGACGGCGCGCCCGGGCGAGCAGGTTTCAATCACGGTCGCTACGTACCTGGTCGGCGAAGAAGCCGTGTTACTCGTCAATGGCATCGACATAGCACGACAGCGCATTTCGGAAAGCGGCCGTGCCAAATTCGAGCTCGGGATCCCGGCCCTGGGCCCACTGGTGATCGGCGCGGAAATTGTCGATGCCGCGACTCAGGCGAGCCTTGCCAGCGCCGCCGAGGGAGCGGCAATCAACGTCACGTCGCCACCGACGATCGCCGTCCTGGCCAACCGGCAGTCGACGTACGCGGATAGTCTTCGCCGCGGTGGCTGGAGCGTGGCCGAGCTGACGCCCGCGAATATTTCAGATCAATCCGCAGTCTTCCCTTCGTTACTCGTACTCGACGATGTTGCAGCCAACGATCTTCCGGAGAATGCCTGGCAAGCGATCGACGAAGCGGTCCGAACCCGCGCGATGGGACTGCTGGTGCTTGGCGGGCCGTCGTCGTTCGGGCTGGGCGCGTATCGCGGCTCCCGGCTCGAGACCATGCTCCCCGTTGTCTCGGAGCCGCCTCAGCACGAGCCGCCGGCCAGCGTGATGTTCCTGGTTGACGTATCCGGCAGCATGGACCAGCCGGTAGCGGAAACCAATCGACTCCAGGTTGCGCGGCAAGCGGTTGTGGCAACGTCGCAAGCCTTGAGGCCCATCGACCGTGTCGGACTGATGAGCTTCGAGGTCGACGTCGTCGACCGCCTGCCGCTCACATCGCGGCCCGACCATGCCGTTGCCGTCGAAACTGCCTGGCCCGATTCCGCAAGCGGCGGTACCCGGCTCGCGCCGGCGCTTGCCAGAGCCGTACAGGTGCTCGAACAGGAAGCCGCGGAGCATCGATTGCTCGTCGTGCTGACCGACGGAAACGTCGACGACGAGGATCTCGTGCAACTGGAGTCGATTCTTGAAACGACGGATATCGATGTCGTCGGCCTGATTCTGGGAGCAGCCTCCGGCGATGATGATCTTGCCCGCCTGATCCGGGCAACCGGAGGGCAAGCGAGAGCGATTACGGACATCCTGCATCTGCCGGAGATCATGCGCAGCGAGGTCGAGGACAGCCGGCCTGCGATCGTCCGGGGTCCGTCTGAAGTGAACGTCCTTTTGCCGACGCCCTGGTTGCCGGATGCGGCGTGGGCGCCAGTCGACAACTACATGCTCACGCGGCCGACCCAGGATGCCCGTATACACCTGGCCTCGAACATCGGCGATGTCATCCTCGCAAGCCGTCAGCACGGCGCGGGCCGTGTTGCTGCACTCACTCCGGGAATTTCGAACTGGACTGAAGCCTGGTTGACGTCAGAGCAATGGCCGGTATTCATTACGGGGCTGACAAGTCACCTGGCCGTTCGCGACGACGGCAATATCGAGGTCTCGTTCGCAGGAGCCGGCCGTCGCCTTGTGGTGGATATCAGCGAATCGATTCCGTTGCGGAAAACCACGGCAAGGCTGGTAGCGCCGTCCGGTGAAACGACGCTCATCGATCTCGAACCTGCCGCGCCCCGTCGATTGGCCGCACAAATGGATCTGCCGGAGGCCGGATTGTACGTCGCCGTGATCGAATCGGAATCGGCCGTGACGCGGCATCATTTCGTTTATAAGGAGCCGCCCGACTCGGAGAATCCAATGCATGTCGGACCGGAAACGGCAGCCCTGGCGGGACCACACGCGCTCCTCGCGATTGTTCTGCTTGGATTCCTGCTCGTGATGTGGTGGGAGCGCCGCTAGTCCTCAGGCGGAGGTTCGACGGCAAGCACGCGCGCCCCGGCCTCGACATCCCGCGCTTCTGTCAGGACTCCGGTGGGCCAGCGAACGGCCACTCTATCGATACTCTGGCATTGTCCGAGGCCGAACCACAGTGTGTGAGGCCCCTGGCTAAGATAGCCCGAACCTACGACATGGGTCCGTCGCTGCTGCCGGCCATCGCAGGTCACGTCAACGACGGCCCCAACACCATTGCGGTTACTCGAGGTGCCCTGCAACTCGACCTCGACAAATGTCCCTGGTGCGCGCAGTTCGTTCCACAAGACGACGAGCTTCGGTTCGTTGCGGCTGGCCACGACGAGATCGAGATCGCCGTCCGCATCGAGATCGCCGGCCGCAACACTGCGGCTGTCGAGTACGAGATCGGCGCCCGTCGTTGCGGCAACATCGCGAAACGTCGCATTGCCGAAATTCTGGAACAGCCGATTGCGCTCGTAGCCGGCAAATGAAAACGACTCCTGCTNNTAGCTGAAGTAGCCGACCGCATAGGCCCCTGCCGGCTTGCCCGCGGCGACGGGCGCCAGCAGGTGCCGCCAGAACACGGGGTCCGTGTCGGACCGGGAGAGATTCGAAAACATGCCGTTGGTTACGTAAACATCGAGATCGGCATCGTTGTCGTAGTCGAACAGGACATTTCCCCATGCCCACTTGGCATCGCTCAGGACGGGCGTTTCGGGTTCGGCGAATGATCCCGACCGGGCCAGCAAAACAGTGTTGCCTTTGGCAAATCGATGCAGCAGCGTGCGTGCATCCTGATCGCCCTGGAAGTCGGTACCGGCCGCCATCCTCTTGCCAGCGTGGCTGATCATGTTCGAGACGTACAGGTCCTCCCGGCCATCGCCGTCGAGATCGCCAAGGCTCACACCCATGCCGTTGCCGAAGTCACTGGCGCCGGCTTGCCCGGCGACATCTTCGAACGTCATGTCGCCGCGATTTCGAAACAGCTGGTTCGGGCCGTAGTCATTGATGACGTACAGGTCCTGGTCATCGTCTTCGTCGTAATCGAACGACAGTGCGGCAAAACTCCAGCGCGAATTATCGTCATTCAGTCCCGAATCGACCGTAACCATATTGAAGCGGCCGTCGCCGATGTTCCTGAAGAGCTGGTTCTCGTAACCGCGCCGGCTGTCGAAATAATCCTCGACGGGTGTATTTCTGAGGTCGCCATAATTCGCAACGTAGAAATCGAGCAGCCCGTCGTTGTCATAGTCCGCGACCGTTGCGCCCGTGAGTCCGGTGGTTGACATCCAATGGAAACTCGATGCCTCGGAAACGTCGACGAATCGCCCATCCTGTTGCTCGAACAGAAACATGCGGGTGACCGTGAGCAGGAGTGCATCCTGGTCGCCATCGTTATCCCAATCGAAGAAATACCCGCTGCGGGCGCCGAGCACGCCACCGAAGCCCAGCGCTTCGCCCGCTTCATGGAACTGCCGGCCGCCAACATTGATGAACAGCTTGGGAACGCCGATGCGCGTCGGCGCGAAAATGTCGAGGTCCCCGTCTCCGTCAATGTCGACGACCGACACGCCTTGGGCAAAGTATTCAACGTAGGCCTGCATCGGCTGGTCAACTGGTTCGCCCGACGCCATCAACGGCTCAGCGGAAAAAGTCACGTCCGAACTAAAGGTTTCGAAAGACATCAGCGCGACGCGAGTGATCTGCCAGGACCCGCCTTCGGTATCACGCCCTAAATCCACGAGCATCCTGCCCTGGTCCTCCAGGCCGCCACCATCTGCACGGCCCGTGACCCTGAACGGTACGTCGAGGCGCCAGGCTCCGGCCGCGGTCAACGCCTGCATGTGATCGACGTAATGCTCGGTGCGCAGGATCGTCTCGTACTGCTGGTAGCGGTCCTGCCAGCTGGCAGCGAATCGTTCGGCATCAAGATCAGGTGAATACACTTGCCAGCGGTCGCGGCGTATTGCGCCGCTGGTCTCGCGCGCAAGGCGACGGTTATCGAGCCGGCTGCCACGAAACTCGTCCCCGAACAATGCCGTTACGAGCGCCGGGGCGAAGGCGCGGCCCTGGATCGCAGCAAAGAACTGCTCGAGCACGGGCTGCATTTCGCGCAGCAGCAGCTCGTTGGGCCAGTCCGAGCGCTCGACTTCAGCAGCAACGGTTCGCCACTCGATCTGCTGCTCGGTCGGGATAGCGCGGCGGCCAGCAGGATTGCGGAACGTCTCGAGCACGGCCGCGGGCCACTCGTCCGCGCCAGCGGGTTGCTGCGCGTGTGCGCCTGTGCTCCATGCCTGGATCGCGAGCAACGCGACCAGGAGTGGGATGGCCCCATTTACTTTCAGGTTTTTCAGAGACTTCCTGACGTACACATTGAGAATCAGCCGAAACTTTCGCATCATTGGCCTATGCTGACAAGCCAACGATCAGTGTGGGCCACGGGTGCAATGCAGGTGTTACTGCTGGCATGGGCAGGGGCTGGTGCGGCCGAAGAACTGCAGCCTATCGTCGATACCGACTACCACTACGCCGCTCGCCCGGAGCCGGAACAGGTCGAGCTTGGCCGGCTGCTGTTCTACGACAAGATACTGAGTGGCAATCGCAACATTTCGTGCGCGACGTGCCACCATCCTGTGCACCAGACCGGCGACGGGCTGGCCTTGTCGATCGGCGAAGGCGGCAGCGGTCTCGGAACGGAACGCGATGGCGGCACGGGCACGGATGTGGCGCGAATGCGCATCGGGCGCAATGCCCAGCCCTTGTTCAACCTGGGCGCGAAGCATTTCACCGTGATGTTTCACGATGGCCGTGTCGAAGCAGATCCGAGCAACACGGAGCGCCTTCTTACACCGATCGGCGACGAGCTGCCGGAAGGCCTCGATAATGTGCTGGCGGCGCAGGCACTGTTTCCCGTCGTTTCTGCGGACGAGATGGCCGGCCAGCGGGGCGAGAACGAGATTGCCGATGCCGTATCCGTGGATGATGTACACAAGGCGTGGCGGCTGCTCGAAGAGCGCATAAATCTGATTCCGGAATACGCGAGCCTGAGCATCGTCGACGTCGCAAACGCGATTGCCGCATTCACGACAGTCGAGTGGCGCGCAGACCGAAGCCCGTTCGATGCTTACCTGCGCGGCAACAAGGAGTCGATGACGGCCGAGCAGACGCGGGGCATGGCGTTGTTCTATGGAGACGCCGGCTGCGGCGAGTGCCATTCCGGCGTGCTGCAAACCGACATGCGTTTTCATTCGGTCGCGATGCCACAGGTGGGCCCGGGCAAGGGCCATGGATTCGACGGCCACGACGACTTCGGCCGTGAAGCCGTGACCGGAAACCCGGCCGATCGATATCGATTTCGAACGCCGTCACTGCGGAATGTGAGCGAAACGGGCCCGTGGGGGCACGACGGCGCTTTTGACACGCTCGAGGCCGTCGTGCGTCATCACCTGGACCCTGTGGAGTCATTGCAGAATTATCGGCTCGAGTCGCCGCTCGCACCGTCACGTCCCGACCTGGACGGGCGCGACAATCTCGTGCAGAGCGATGCGATGCGGCGCTCGGCAATCGCAGTTCGTAACGAACTGGGCAAGCGCGCGTTAACCGATGCGCAGGTCGGCGACTTGCTTACTTTCCTCAACAGTCTGTCTGATCAGACGAGCCTCACGACCGATGCCAATGTACCGGCCACCGTGCCGAGCGGGTTGCCGGTGGAGGACTAAAGGGTTGGCTTTGCTCCGGTAATCCCGCCATCGACAGGAATCACAACGCCCGTAACGAAGCTCGACGCCTTCGACGCCAGGTAGATAGCAACACCCGCCATGTCCGTCGGCTTCCCTAA
>JABAHR010004358.1_pt1 | contig 31719 bp, 29 predicted proteins | sample 7062101 | NCBI WGS metagenome assembly JABAHR01 (sample SAMN14534553, study PRJNA622989) | marine sediment metagenome | biome: marine biome [ENVO:00000428]; feature: marine pelagic biome [ENVO:01000023]; material: deep marine sediment [ENVO:00002113] | place: India: Gulf of Kutch | collected...
CGGCGGCACCGGCGCGGCGCCGCTGATCTTTCGCGACAACATTTCCGTGCCGACGATTCCCGCGCTTGCGAGGGCGAGGAAGCACCTCGATGCTTGCGACGCGGCCGGCGTGGCGCTCGTTATCACCGGGGGGCTCAGGCACCCGGCGGACTTCGCCAAGGCGATGGCGCTCGGCGCGGATGCAGTCGCCGTCTCCAACGCCGCGATCCAGGCGATCGGCTGCCTCGGCATGCGCGCCTGCCACACGAACAACTGCCCGGTCGGTATCGCCACGCAGAAGGAACATCTTCGGGCACGGCTGCCCGTGGATATCGCGGCCGAACGGCTGGCACGCTTCCTCGGCGCCTCCGTCGAGCTGATGCGCGTGCTGGCCCGGGCCGCCGGGCACGATCACCTGGGCAAGTTCCGCCGGGACGATCTCACCACGTTCAGCACCGATATGGCGCGGCTCACGGGCATACCGTTCGGCGGCGCAAGCGCGCCGTAACAGTACGGCGGTGTCCGCCTGGTACCGCGGCAAACACGTATATGGCGACTCCAATTCCGACGCTAGGATTCCTGCGCCAATAGGGCGCGGATTTCCGAAACGAATGGGGATCTCACATGGACCTGACTGCTCAGTGGACCGGTATCGCTGCGATATTCGTGTTCGTCCTCGCTTACGCGCTCGTCATTTCCGAGGAGTACACGAGCCTCCGCAAGTCGAAACCCGTTATCCTCGGAGCCGGCATTATCTGGGCAATGATCGGGCTCCGCTATGCGCAGGGCGGGATGGGGCACGAGGCCGAGGAGGCGATCGGGGAGTTCGTGCTCGAGTTCGCCGAGCTGTTCCTGTTTCTGCTTACGGCGATGACCTACGTGAACTCGATGACCGAGCGCAACGTGTTCAATGCCTTGCGGGACTGGCTCGTGCGGCGCAACCTTTCGTACCGGGCCTTGTTCTGGGTTACCGGCATCCTGGCGTTCCTGCTTTCACCCCTCATCGACAACCTCACCACGGCGCTGGTCATGTGCGCGGTGGTGCTCGCCGTGGGCAAAGGTAATGCCCGATTCGTTAGCATCGCCTGCGTCAATATCGTCGTCGCCGCGAACGCAGGGGGCGCTTTCAGCCCGTTCGGCGACATTACGACACTGATGGTGTGGCAGCGCGGGATCGTCGAATTCCACAAGTTCTTCCTGTTGTTCGTGCCGTCGGTGGTCAACTTCCTTTTGCCGGCAATCGTGATGTCCCTTGCGGTTCCCAGGGAACATGCCGCCGGCAGTGCCGAGCGGACGCGGATGAAGCGCGGCGCGAAGCGCATGATGTTCCTGTTCGCCTGCACGATCGCGACGGCCGTGTCGTTCCACAATTTCCTGAACCTGCCGGCGTTTCTCGGCATGATGACCGGGCTCGGGTACCTCAAGTTCTTCGGCTTCTACCTGCGCAAGACGCACGTGCCGGTTGCATCCGACGTTCCCGGGTACGGTGAGGCTGGCGACATACTGCCATTCGACAGTTTCCGTGAAGTCGAACGCGTCGAATGGGACACGCTGCTGTTCTTCTTCGGCGTGATCATGTGCGTTGGCGGCCTGAGCTTCATCGGCTACCTCGAACATCTTTCGCACTACATCTACGGCGAACTCGGGGCGACGACCGCCAACGTGCTGGTCGGGATCATGTCTGCCATCGTCGACAACATACCGATCATGGTGGCTGTCCTCGAGATGCATCCCGAGATGGACCTGCAGCAGTGGCTCCTGGTCACCCTGACCGCCGGCGTCGGCGGCAGCCTGTTGTCCATCGGCTCGGCGGCGGGCGTCGCGCTGATGGGGCAGGCGCGCGGCCAGTACACGTTCTTCCGCCACCTGCGGTGGACGCCCGTGATCGCGATAGGCTATGCCGCGAGTATCTGGGTGCACCTGCTGATGAATCGTGGCCTGTGACCGCGGGGCCGGCGGTTCCCTTCCGGGCGACGCCGAACGCAATACGTATTAATACGAATGAGAATGATTGTCATTTACATTAGGCTTCCTTAAGCTTTGCAGAAAAGCAAACGGGGACCCCGACAATCATGAGTATTCTCAAGACCACGCCGTTGGCCGCAGTGCTGCTGTTGGCCGGAATGGCCGCCCATGCCCGGCAGGCGCCCACGACCATCGAGGAACTCTGGGAGATCGTCCAGCGACAGCAGGCCGAGATCGACGAGCTGCGCGCGGCACTCGGCGAGGCTCGGGACGAGGTGGCAGCGACCAACGACCGGATCGTCGAAACCGAGGCCCGCGTCGACGCGACCGGTGACTTCGTGGAGACGCTCGCTGTCGCGGATAGCGGTGCGCAGCAGACGACGATCGCCGGCTACGGGGAGCTGCACTACAACAATGTGAGTTCGGACGCCGGCGATACCAAGGAAATCGACTTCCATCGATTCGTCCTGTTCTTCGGTCACGAGTTTACGGATCGCGTGCGTTTCTTCTCGGAGTTCGAGCTGGAGCATTCGCTGGCAGGCGACGGCGCACCGGGCGAGGTAGAACTGGAGCAGGCCTTCGTCGAGTATGCGCTGACCGACAATACCTACGCGAGGACCGGCTTGTTCCTGCTGCCGCTCGGCATCCTCAACGAGACGCACGAGCCGACGACGTTCTATGGCGTCGAGCGCAACGACGTCGAGAGCATCATCATTCCGTCGACGTGGTGGGAAGGAGGCGTGGGAATGAGTGGCCGCCTGGGCAGCGGTTTCAGCTGGGATGCCAGCATGCACTCGGGACTTGCGATGCCGACGAGCGGCAGCAGCCAGTTCCGTGTCCGCAGCGGCCGCCAGAAGGTTGCCGAGGCGCTCGCGAATGACTGGGCCTACACGGCGCGCCTGAAATACACGGGCGTGCGCGGCCTCGAGCTCGCGGCAAGCTACCAGTACCAGGCCGATCCGAGCCAGGTACCCGGCGACGGGCTGGACACGGGTCAGCTGTTCACGGCCCACGCGATATTCCAGCGGGGCATTTTCGGGCTGCGTGCGCTTTACGCCGGCTGGGATTTCGACGGTTTTGCGGTCGAGGCGGCCGGAGCGGATTCGCAAGAGGGCTGGTATGTCGAGCCCAGCCTCAGGTTCTCGGACAGCTGGGGCGTCTATGCGCGCTACGAAGATCTCGATGCCGCGCGCGACCAGGACAAGTTTACGGAGAGCGAGGTCGGCCTGAACTACTGGCCGGTACCGGGGGTCGTGTTGAAGATGGACTATCGCATGCGCGATCATACGCTGCCTGCGCTCGCGGTCCGCGATTTTGACGCCTTCAGTCTCGGCTTCGGGTATAGCTTCTGATACGCCCGCCGACCCCATGTTGCGATTTATCTTCCTGCTGCTGTTGGTAATACCGGGCCCCGCATTCACCGGGCCGGGTGGCGAGGCCGGGCGCTACATCGAGACCGACGATTACATCAGCAATGCCTTTCCCGGGGGGTCGCCAGCGGCGCGCATGCTGTGGATCTCGGGCGAACTCCGCAATGCCGTGGAAAGCGTGCTCGGCCATCGTTTCGCGGCACTGCGCGTGCGTTACTGGCACGACGGCGCGAAGAGCGTCTGGATTCTCGACGAGATCGGCAAGGAGCTGCCCATCACCATCGGCGTGACCGTGGCCGACGGCGCAATCGAAAATGTCCGAGTCCTCGAATTTCGCGAAAGCCGAGGCTGGGAGGTACGCTATCCGTTTTTTACGGATCAGTTCGTGGACGCAAAGCTCGAGACCGACGGACATCTCGATCGGCGGATCGACGGGATCACCGGCGCTACGCTGTCAGTGGCTGCCGTGACCCGTATCGCCCGCGTCGCGCTGCTGCTCGATGGCAATATCAAGACGCCAGGCTAACGGCAGCGCCCGCGCGCGCATCTGGCTCCGACGCGGTCACCGCTGGATCGGTGTCGTGCTCGTCTTGTTCTTGCTGTTGCTCGCGGTGTCCGGCGTGGCCCTGAACCACGCCTCCGACTGGGGGCTGGATCGGCGCCACCTTGACTGGCCGTGGCTGCTTGATGCCTACGGCATCCAGGCGCCTGCACCCACGGCGAGTTTCGCGGATGGCGGCCTGCGGGCGACCTTGCTCGGTGAGCGGCTGTTTCTCGATGACACGGAGATCGCGGAGGACGTCGCCGTACTCACCGGGATCGCGACGCTACACCCGCTCGTGCTGGTCGGCACGCCCGGCGACCTTTACGTGCTGACGACGGCCGGGGAACTGGTGGAGGCGATTGACACGGCCGCAGGGATGCCGGGACCGATCGACCGGGTGGGACGCACCGGCCAGCGCGCCGTGGTCGAGAGCGCCGGCAAGCTCTATCGCAGCGACCCGGACATCACGTATTTCGAACGCTGGGACACGGATCAGCGCGACGAGTTGCACTGGTCTGTCGCGACGCCACCAGCGGCGGATGAACTGGATGTGCTAGAGACGCTTTATCGCGGCCGCGGCCTGACGGTCGAGCGAGTCTTGGCCGATGTGCACAGCGGCCGTATTTTCGCGACGGCAGGCACGCTGATCATGGATGCGGTTGCCGTTTTCATGGTCGTCCTGAGCCTTTCGGGCTTGGTACTGTGGATTCAGCACAGCCGTCGCGAGGCTGAACTCGAGCGCCGTAACGGCGGGCGGCGCTAGGCACCCGCGCTCAGGGTGCGATGTCGATCACTCGCGAGTCGCCGCGGTCGCGCGGGTCGGACGCCGGGACCCAGTCGCCGTCGTCGCGCCATACGATCTGCACGTCGCCGAATTCCCAGGGATGCGGTTCTGCGCGGTAGCCCATTTCGCCCAGTACCGATATCGTGGGCGGCGGTAGCGGGCGGGTGACACTGTAGGTAATCAGGTCCGGAGGGAGCAGCTGGTGGTGAAAGCGCGTCGCCGAGACAGCTTCCAGCGGCGTCATGCCGTAGTCCAGCACATTGACGATTACCTGGAATACCGAGGTGAATATGGTCGACCCGCCCGGCGTTCCGACAACCATGGCGATCTCGCCGTTGGCGAGCAGGATCGTCGGTGACATGGACGACAGCATGCGCTTGCCCGGCTGGATCTCGTTGGCGGTGTTGCCGACCACGCCGAATTTATTCGGTACACCGGGCTTCACACTGAAGTCGTCCATCTCGTTGTTGAGCAGGAAGCCCGCGCCCTCGACGACGACGCCGCAGCCATATTCCCAGTTGAGCGTATAGGTGTTGGAGACGGCGTTGCCCCACGGGTCGACGATGGAGTAGTGCGTGGTGTCGGGGGACTCGAGCCCGGGCTGCACGGCCTCGAGCTGCGAGACCTCGTCCGCATTCACCTCGCGCGCGCGCCGGGCGATGTACTCGTCGGCGATGAGGTCATCGATCGGGTTTTCGACATAGTCGGGGTCGCCGAGATACTCGGCGCGGTCGGCGAAGACGCGCTTCTCCATCTCCGCGACGAGATGGATGTATTGCGGCGAGTTGTGCGGCACGCCGGCGAAGTAGTCGGCCAGGTAGTCCTTCATCTTGAGGAGCTGGATGAGCGCAAAACCGCCCGAACTCGGCGGCGGAGCGGCGAGGATCTCGAAATCCCGCCAGCGCGTTCGTATCGGTTCGCGCCACACTGCGCGATAGCGCTCGAGGTCCTCGGCCGTGACCAGCCCGCCGCTTCGTTCCATCTGTTGCACGATCAGGCGCGCGGTCTCGCCACGATAGAAGTCATCCGGACCAAGCGCGGCAATACGCCGGAGCGTTTTGCCGAGTTCGGGCTGCCGGAACGGCTCTAGCGTGCTGATACCGCCGAAGTGGTCCCAGAAGTTTGTCGAATCGCCGAACCAGTCTTTCTTCTCGTGGATATCATCGACGAGCGCTTTGGCGGGCAAAAAGCCGTCCTCCGCCAGCTTGACCGCCGGCATCACGAGGTCCTTCCAGGGCAGTTTGCCGTAGCGTTGGTGGGCCGCCCAGAGCCCGGCGACGGTGCCGGGCACTCCGGCGGCCTGCGCGCCGATCAGGCTGGCGTTCTCGATGACTTCGCCGTGCGCGTCGAGGTACATGTCGCGATGTGCCGCCAGCGCCGCGGTCTCGCGGTAATCAAGGAATGAGGGCGTGCCGTCCATGTAGATCATCATGAAGCCGCCGCCGCCGATATTGCCGGCATCGATAAACGTCACGGCCATGGAGAAACCGACCGCGACGGCGGCATCGACGGCATTACCGCCTGCACGCAGAACGTCCTCGGCGACCTGCGCGCCATAGGTGTCGGGGATCGCGACGGCGGCCGCGCGTTCGACGGCCGGCGCGGCATCGAGCGGTCCTTGTTCTACAGGTTCATTTGCCGGGCTACAACCGGCGACCCAGAGTGCGGCCGCGAGAACGGCGGCTGTCATCCATCGTCTACAGGCAGTCATGGATGCAGTGTACTCTGGGACAAGGGCGCTGTGATCAGCCGAAGATCCACCAGCCCGAGTCGAGGTCATCCTCGCAGCGTTGCAGTTGGGCACCCCATTCGCGGGCGCGGTAATCGACGCGGCGCGCGGTGTCCTTGAGCCAGCCCTTGCGCTTGTAAGTACCTCGCTTCCAGCCCGTCGCACCCTCGTGGTAGGCCAGGTACTGGTTGTAGGGGTCCCACTTGGAAATCCCCACCGCCCTGTTCGTGTTGTGGGTATACCAGCCAACGAAGTCGATGGCGTCGTCGAAATCGTCACGGTCGGCGAAGCGTCTTCCGGTGTCATCCTTGTACGCCTTCCAGGTGCTCTCGAGTGCCTGCGCGTAACCGTAAGCGTCCGACGGGCGCTTCCACGGTATGAAGCCGAGCAGCTTGGTTCGCGGCGGTTTGGCGTCGAACCTGAACGTCGATTCCTGGCGGATGATGGACATCTGCACGTGCGTCGGCGTGCCCCAGCGCTTCTCCGATTTCTTCGCCGCCTTGTACCAGCCGCGCTTCTCCTCGAAGATCGCGCAGATGTTCTCGACGTTCTCGGGCGGCGTGGTGGCGCAGCTCGCGAGTATCAGCAACGTCGCCAGCACGGGCATGGCGGCAGCCATGACCCGGCTGGCCCGCTTACTCCAGTATTTTCTGGGAAAATGACGCACGCTCTTGTTTAGGCTGGTAAATTTTTTCCATCCATCAGTATAACGTGGTCGCGAAACAGCCGCGACCCCGCTCGCGGTCAGCGCATTATCGACGGTCTAGTCACAGCCGCGGCAAGGAGGCCAAACGCTGTCGTGGTTCGCCGGCTGCCGTCGGTTACAATACCGAGTCCGCTGTGCCCGCAATCGGTACCTCCAGGGCATCGGTCAACTCGGCGAAGAGTCCTTGATCAAGAGACTGGCAGTAGTACTGGTATTTCTTGCGCTCGTTTTCGGCGGCGTGTTCGGGTGGAAATACCTGCAGATGCGTAAGCAGGCGGCCGCTAGCGTCGGGCCGTCCCCGGCGGTGGTGTCCACCCGGCTTGTCACGAGCGAGCGCTGGCAGCCTGCGCTCGAAGCGATTGGCTCGATCACGCCGACGCGCGGGGTGGTGGTTGCGGCCGAAGTGCCGGGGATCGTTCGCAAGATCTATTTCGACTCCGGGCAACATGTCGACGTGGGTGAGCTCCTGGTAGAGCTCGATGTCGAGGTGGACCGGGCAGAGCTGGACGCTTTGCAGGCCGACCGGCGTCTCGCTGAAATTACCCGCGACCGCGTTGAGCAGATCGTCAGCGACAACCTCGGTCCGCGATCGGAGCTGGACGAAGCGCAGGCGCACCTCGACCGCACCGAAGCAGAGATCGCCGCGAAGCAGGCGATGATTCGCAAGAAGTCGATCCGCACGCCGTTCGCGGGCGAACTCGGCATCCGCATCATCAATCCCGGCCAGTACCTTGCGCCCGGGGACGAGATCGTGCAGCTGGTCGGACTCGATCCGATCTATGCAGAGTACTCGCTCCCGGAACGTTACCTGTCCGAGCTGCACGTCGGCCAGGAAGTCAGGGTCCGGGTGCAGGCGTATCCCGAAACGCAATTCGAGGGCAGTATTTACGCCATCAGTCCCAGCATCCAGACGGCGTCGCGCAGCGTGCGAATCCGGGCGCTGATCGAGAACCCCGACGGGCGGCTGCGACCCGGCATGTTTGCCGAGGTTGACACACTTCTCGATGAGAGAGACCGGGTGCTAACGTTGCCGGAGCGAGCGGTGACTTATAACCCCTACGGAGAATCTGTTTTCGTCGTCAGCGAAACGGACGGCAGGAAGACCGTTGCGCTGACGCAGATCAAGACCGGGCAGGTCCGCGACGGCCGCGTCGAGATCGTCAGCGGCCTCGACGAGGGCACCGAGGTCGTCAGCGACGGCCACAACAAGTTGCGCAACGGCCAGGCGATTTCCGTCGACAATTCCGTGGACCCGGATGCGCTGAATCCGCGCCAATGAAATTCACCGACCATTTCATCCGGCGCCCGGTGCTCGCGAGCGTCATCAGCCTCCTGATCCTCGTGATCGGCCTGCGTTCCCTGGCGGCGCTGGAGGTGCGTGAGTTTCCGGAGATCAGCAACACGGTCGTGACGGTGTCCACGGCCTATCCTGGTGCAAGCAGCGAACTCATCCAGGGCTTCATCACGACGCCCCTGCAGCAGGCGATTGCCGAAGCAGAAGGCATCGACTTCCTTGTATCGCAGAGCACGCAGGGCAGCTCCGTCATCCAGGCCTACATGGAACTCGATTACGACCCGAATGCGGCCGTCGCCGAAATCCAGGCCAAGGTCGCCAGCCAGCGCGGGCAGCTGCCGGCCGAGTCCGAGGACCCTGTCATCGATTCGGCCACGGGCGACCAGTCGGCGCTGATGTACATCGTCTTCTACAGCGACCAGATGAGCGCGTCGGAGACGACGGATTACCTGCTGCGCGTCGTGCAGCCGAAGATCCAGGCCGTCAGCGGTGTCGCGAGGGCGGAACTGTTCGGCGCGCGCACGTTCGCGATGCGCGTGTGGTTGGACCCGAAACGCATGGCGGCGCTGGGCGTTTCGGCGGCCGAGGTCGCAGCGGTGCTGAATGCCAACAACTTTCTCGCGGCAGCGGGGCAGGTCAAGGGCACCTATGTGCTGACCAATTTGTCGGCAACCACGGACGTCGCTACCGCCGAGGATTTCCGGCGGCTCGTCGTGCGCCGGGACGACCGCACGCTCGTCAGGCTCGAGGACGTTGCGCGCATCGAGCTCGGCTCGGAAAGCTACGATTCGATGACCCTGTTCAACGGCTCACCCGGTACCGTCATAGCGGTCGAGCCGGCGCCCGGTGCCAACCCGCTGTCGGTCGCGGGGCGCGTCCGCGACGCGATGGAGGAGATCCAGGGCCAGCTCCCCGCCGTGATGACGGCACGGGTGGGCTATGACGCCAGCCAGTACATCGAGGATTCGATCGAGGAAGTCTTCAAGACGCTCGCCGAGGCGCTGCTCATCGTCCTGTTCGTGATCTACCTGTCGCTCGGGTCGATGCGTGCGGCGATCGTGCCGGGGCTGGCCGTGCCGTTGTCGCTCATCGGCGGTGGTTTTCTCATGCTGTTGATGGGTTTCTCGGTGAACCTCCTGACGTTGCTGGCCATGGTGCTGGCTATCGGCCTCGTCGTCGACGACGCGATCATCGTCGTCGAGAACGTGCACCGGCACATAGAGATGGGCAAGTCGCGCTTCGACGCTGCCGTCGACGCGGCGCGCGAGATCGGCATGCCGGTCATCGCGATGACGACGACGCTGGTCGCGGTGTATGCACCCATCGGCTTCATGTCGGGACTCGTGGGCACACTGTTTACGGAATTCGCTTTCGCTCTTGCGGGAGCGGTGGTCGTTTCCGGCGTGGTGGCCTTGACGTTGTCACCCGTGCTGTCTGCCAAGGTACTGCACCGCAAAGGTGAACCTGGCCGATTCGAAGCCGTTGTGGAGCGATTCTTCGAGCGTCTCGCGGAGGGTTACCGGAAGCGCCTGAGCCAGACGCTCGATTACGTGCCGGTGACGATGACATTCGCAGCGGTCGTGCTGGTCAGCATCTACTTCATGTTCGTGACGACGCCGAGCGAGCTGGCGCCGGTCGAGGACCAGAGCATCCTGTTCGTGCAGGGGCGTACGCCGCAGACCGCGACGATCGAATACAACGAACTCTACACCCGCCAGGTGATAGAGCAGTTCGAGACCATGCCGGAGGAGCACACGAGTTTCCTCTTCATGGGCAGAGGCGGCACGAATACGATGTTCGGCGGATTCAAGATGGAGCCGCCGTCGCAGCGCGATCGCTTCATACTCGAAGTGCTCCCGGATCTTCAGACCGCGGTCAACACGATAGCCGGCATGCAGGTCGGCGTCTTCCCGCGACCGAGCCTGCCGGGCAATCGTGGCGGCCTGCCGGTCCAGTTCGTCCTGCAGTCCGACGGCGGATTCCGGGACATCGATGCGTATGCCGACGAACTCATCGGCGCTGGCATGCAGAGCGGGCTGTTCGGTTTCCTTAGAAAGAGCGTCGAGTTCTCGCGGCCACGGGCCACGCTCGTGATCGACAGGGATCGAGCCGGCGATCTCGGCATCTCGATGGCGGACATCGGCCGCACGCTGTCGGTGATGCTGGGCGAGGGCTACGTCAATCGATTCAACCTCGAGGGCCGCAGCTACAAGGTGATCCCCCAGCTCGAGCGAGAATTCCGTCTCACGACGGCAATGCTGGAGGACTATTACGTCCCGGGCGCCGGCGGCGAACAGGTGCCGCTGTCGGCGTTGATCAGGATCGAGCGGTCGGTCGAGCCGAGCCAGCGCACCCAGTTCCAGCAGCTGAACGCGGTCACCGTGGAGGGGACGATGGCGCCGGGTTCCTCGCTGGGCGCGGGTCTGGACTTCCTCAGGAGTGCGGCGGCGGGCATTTTGCCGAGCGGCTATTCCATCGACTATGGCGGTGAGTCGCGGCAGTATGCAGAGCAGGGCAGCGCGCTGCTGGTCACGTTCTTTCTCGCGTTGATCGTTATTTATCTGGTGCTCGCCGCGCAGTTCGAGAGCTGGCGGGATCCGTTGATCATTCTCGTCTCCGTGCCGATGTCGATCGCCGGCGCCCTGATTTTCATGACGCTCGGTTTTGCGACGGTCAACATCTACACGCAGGTCGGACTCATCACGCTGATCGGCCTGATATCCAAGAACGGCATCCTGATCGTCGAGTTCGCGAACCAGCTGCGGGAGCGTGACGGGCTGGAGCGGCGTCACGCGATCGAGAAAGCGGCGGCGATACGGTTGCGGCCCATCCTCATGACGACCGTCGCGATGATCGTGGCGATGGTGCCGTTGCTGCTGGCGACCGGGCCCGGCGCGGTGGGGCGTTTCAATATCGGGCTGGTGATCGCGACCGGGCTGGCGATCGGCACGCTGTTCACCCTGTTCGTCGTACCGGCCGTGTATCTCGTGCTGTCATCGCAACACAGCCGGGCATAGCCCGTCGCTCAGAACTGTTCTTTCGGCACAACCTTGAAGATCGCGTTCATGACGTGCTGCAGGAAGCCGCGCGTCGGTTGCTTGTAGACGGTCTCGTCGCTGTTCGTCCATTGCAGGCGGCTGTCGTCGGCAAGAGACACTTCCCATGCGTTATCGGGGCTCATGTCCCTCAACATCAGCTCCCGCAGTTCCCGGCCAAGGCCCGGACTGTCGATGACGGCGCCCATCTCGGTATTGATCGCGCCCGAGCGCGGATCCAGGTTCATCGAACCGATGAAGACGAGGCGGCCGTCCGAGACCGAGGCTTTCGAATGCAACCCGACGAACTTCGCGGACACCGGCGGCACATCTACGAGCGACTGGATGGCCGCATCGGCGCGTGCTTCGAAGAGTCTCGTTCCCGTGCGAAGAATGTCGTCACGCCACGGTTCGTAGTGACTGTTGACGGCAGGCACGTCGTGAGAGGCGAGGGAGTTCGTCAGTATGCGAACGTCGACACCGCGGTCACTGAGCATGCGTAGAAACTCTATGCCGCGCTCACCGGGGATGATGTAGGCATTCGTAATCAGCAATTCCTCTTCGGCCCGGTCGAATATCGCGAACATCCTTGCAATCATGCTCTGCGCGATGCCTTCAGCGGATACTTCGTCGTAGATGAGATCGCCCGTGCCCGGATGCAGCATCGGTTCGAGTTCCGCCAGTTCGGTTGTCCAGTTCTTCGGCTCGATCGGGAACGACGCCAGCACGTCGGCCTCGCGGTTCTTTTTCTGCAGTTTCGCCCACGAGGCGGCCGCGCGCTCAGGATTCGGTTTCGTAGTGAGATTCCGCGCCGATGCAACCCACTCGCTGTTCCAGAACTGGTCGAACATGCCGTTCGACTGCTGCGCCATCTCGCCGATCGCGAGTACGTCGAGATCGTGGAAGTTGTAGCTCTTGTTCAGGCCGAAGTAATGGTCGCCGATGTTGCGTCCCCCGATGATTGCGGCGCGCCCGTCGGCGATTAGCAGCTTGTCGTGCATGCGGGTGTTCAGGCGCTCCATCTCCGCCACCATCTCTCCGCCCCTTGCGAACAGGCTGCGTTTCCTCCAGGGGTTGAAGAGACGCACCTCGATGTTCGCTTGCCGCTCGAGATCGGCATGAAGCTGCTCCTGTCCGATCGTCATGAGGTCGTCCACGACCAGGCGCACGCGGACGCCGCGGCGTGCGGCGAGCACTGCCCGCTCGAGGATCAGCCTGCCGGATGCATCCGGGTACCAGAGGTAGGTCATGATATCGACCGACGAGACCGCAGAGTCGATCAGTGCCAGTCGCCAGATCAGCGCTTCGTGGCTGCCGTCGAGCAGGTGATACCCGGAGTACTCGGGGCCGCGGGACGCATGGAAACGGCTCGCCATCTCGGCGAGTATCCCGGTTGTCGCTGGTGGGCTCGCATAACTTGGCGCCGGGCGCTCGACATCCTGCTGCAGCTGTGGACCGGCGCAGCCCCAGAGCGCGACCGCAAGCGCCGGCAGCGGGATCCGGCTTCGCCGAAGGTTCCGGGTTCTGAGACGTTTCGGAGAGTTGTATAATCCCATGCCGATGTCACCTTTCAACAATAGAATGTAAGGCGGCAGAACTGGTGGCACAATTGCGAATAATACCTGCGACAATGTCGTGCGCAGCCGCGAGGCACACTCGATGAAAACGCTGGCTGGCTTTTCACTGGCGACTACCGCCTCGCTTTCCGTGGTTCTCCTCGTATCCTGCACTACACTCGGGCAGCCCCCCGACCCGGCCGAAGTGCAGGCGCAGATCACCGAGGCCCTCGAACAGGAGATCGCGCTCGTGCGTGCAACCGTGGCCGACACCGGGCGGTCCGAGCGTTTCATGGAACTCCTGCGTCAGAGGGACCGCCTGGTTGAGAAGCATGCCAGGTTCCTGGTGGCACACAGGGAGAGGATGGCGGCCCTCGCAGCCGATTATGATGCCCGGCGGGAAGACCTCGAGGCGCTGCTTGCCGACTTCAACGAGCAACGTGCGACAGCGCAGAAGGAGACCATCGATCTCGTCGCCGCCATGAAAGCAGCGACGACGGCGGACGAGTGGAAGACCATCTCGAAATTCCAGTTGAAGCGGCTCGAGCCAAGGAAACTCGTCTACGGCGCTGCGGCGCAAGGCAGCTGACGTGTTCTGGGCATTCATGTACTGGTATTTCTTCGGCGGCGGCGCCGCAGGCATTAGCGCCGGTGTGCTTACACCCGCGGCGGTCGAAGAGCTGAGCGACCGGATCGAGATCGTGGTTGAGGATCCGGCGCGCGCCGCGGCCGCGCAGATGACGCTGAAGAATCTCAGGAAGGAGACTAAGGCCTTCGAGAAGACATTCACGGCATCCGGCAAAGCGGTGAAGCGTTCGTACCTCGACCACGCGGCTGATCACGCCGAGATAGCGGCCGTGCTCGATCAGCTGAACCGCGACTGGGAGCGGAGCCAGGAGCGGGCGCTCGACCTGCGCTTCGAACTGCGAGAGCAGTTGACGAGAGAGGAGTGGGCGACCCTGCATTCTAGAGATTAGTACTGGCACTTCAGGTCGGGGCATAATTGGCCGAAATTTCACCGATTTCCAGGGAGAAGAACATGCTTCGCTTCGTAACCGCCGGTCTTGCCGTCGTCGTGAGCCTGACGCTGGCCGCGCCCAATACTCATGCCCAACGCGCCGGCCAGTCGGCCACCGTGCGAACGGGTACCGTCACGGCGATGAAATCCGTGGATCTGAATGACGGCAACGCGATCAAGGGCGCGTTGGTCGGTGGCGCTTTCGGCGCCGCGCTGACGCGATCCAGCAAAGGCTCGAGCCGCAGGGATCGCAACGCGGCGATCGGCGCCGTTCTGGGCGGAGCGGCCGCAGCCTCCAAGACACGGCCGGGACGCATCTACACGGTGACCACCAACGAAGGCACGATGATCCAGATTGCGACCGAGCAGACCGAGATCCGGGTCGACGACTGCGTGTTCGTCGAGGAAGCCGGCGGCAGTGCCAACATTCGCCGGGCGCCGGCCACGGCCTGCGATCCCGCATCGCAAGAAGTGATGAAAGATGCGGCTATCATCGAAGAGATGCAGGAAGAGGCGAGCGAGTGTGCTGCGGCCAAGCAGGAACTCGTCGATGCCGACAGCGACGATGCGATCGACCGCGCCGTTCGCAAGGTGAAACTACTCTGTTACGACTAGCCGACGCGATCTCAGCCCGATAGTGCGTCACGGCCGTGCGCCTCCGAATAGTCGATTTCGGGGCCAACCGGCACGATGCGCGTCGGGTTGATTGTGTCGTGGCTGGCGTAATAGTGCGACTTGATGTGGTCCATGTGCACCGTGTCGGCCACGCCGGGGACTTGGTACAGGTCTCGGACATAGGGCCACAGGTTCTCGAAATCCACAATGCGTCGGCGGTTGCACTTGAAGTGGCCGACGTAGACCGGGTCGAAGCGCACCAGGGTCGTGAACAGGCGCCAGTCTGCCTCGGTGATTCGATCGCCCGCCAGGTAGCGCCGCGCCGACAAGCGGCCATCGAGCCACTCGAGAGATTCGAACAGCGGCTCGACGGCTTCTTCGTAGGCTTCCTGCGTGGTCGCGAAGCCCGCCTTGTAAACGCCGTTGTTGACGGTGTCGTACACGCGGGCGTTGACGTCATCGATCTCCTCGCGCAGCGGCTCGGGATAGTAATCGCCTTCGGTCGCGCCGATCCCGTCGAACGCCGAGTTGAACATGCGGATGATATCGGCGGACTCGTTGCTGACGATCGTGTTCTTCGTCGTGTCCCAAAGGACGGGAACCGTCACCCTGCCTGTATAGGACGAGTCGGCTGCCTGGTACACCTGGTACATGTAGTCGGCATCATGGATCGGATCGGGGACCACACCGTCGCCGTCCGCAAACGTCCAGCCGTTCTCGGCCATGTACCAGTGGACGACGGAGACGGAGATAAGGTCTTCGAGGCCTTTGATCTTGCGGAATATGAGGGTGCGATGCGCCCAGGGACAGGCGTAGGAAACGTACAGGTGGTACCGGCCTGCCTCGGCCTGGAAACCGGGCGCGCCGCTGGGTCCCGCGCGGCCATCGGCGGTGACCCAGTTACGAAACCGCGATACGTCGCGCTTGAAGCGGCCTCCCGTGGACTTGGTGTCGTACCATTGGTCGCGCCATTCTCCATCAACCAGCAAACCCATTCCCTCAACTCCTTGTTGGCGACGTGATCGTTCAGTCCAGTACGAGGTCTGTCTTCCTGGCGCCCGCGAGGCGCTTCTCGACGTCATCCCAGTTTACGAGGTTCCAGAATGCGTCGACCCACTTGGCCTTCACGTTGCGGTACTGCAGGTAGAAGGCGTGCTCCCACATGTCCAAAACGAGCAGTGGGATGGTTGCGCTGCCGACGTTACCCTGATGGTCGTAAATCTGCTGGACGACCAGGCTACCGGACAGCGGGTCCCATGCGAGACTGGCCCATCCGGAGCCCTGGATGCCCATAGCGGCCGCCGACATCTGGCTCTGCATGGCGTCGAATGAGGAGAACGATTCCTTGATTGCCGCAGCGAGCTTGCCGTCCGGTTCGCCGCCCCCGTTGGGGCTCATATTCTTCCAAAGCATGGAATGCAGGACGTGGCCGGACAGGTGGAAAGCAAGATCCTTCTCGAGCTTGTTCAATGCGCCGTAATCGCCCGATTCACGCGCCTCGGCCAGATTATCGAGGGTCTTATTTGCGCCATCCACGTACGCCGCGTGGTGCTTGCCGTGGTGCAGTTCCAGGATTTCCGAGGAAAGATTTGGCTCCAGGTCCTTGTAGTCGTAGTCCAGTTTCGGAAGCGTGTAGATAGTCACAGTTCAGTCCCTTTTCATAATCGAAAGAAAAACGGCCGGCGATTGATTCGCCGGCACTGGAATGCTGCTCGTGTCTATTTACACTTGGGGCTGATCGAAAATTTGCAAGGCACGCGCCACCAACCACTCCCCAGGGACATATGGGCACTCGGTGCGCCTTAAATTGAGGGAAGATACGTAGACGATGCCGGCGCCTTATCGCGTAGTCTTTTAAATGCGCAGGAACTCGGCGCGCGGGAGCTTGATGTGGCTGATGTGCTCGCTTTCGATCCCGGCTACGACCCCCGGATTATCGGACTGGGGATCGCGCTCGCGATCGGTTTCGTCATCGGTCTTGAACGCGAATGGGCCGAGGACAAACCCGTCGGCGTGCGTTCCTTCGCCCTGATCGCGGCGTTGGGCGGTCTATGCGCCCTCCTGCTCCCGGAGACGGGCGGTTGGCTGATTGCCACCGGCCTGCTGGCGCTTGGCGCCATCCTCATCCTGCACGTCTATCGCCGCAAGCTGGAGGGAATAACCACCCTGGTTGCAGCATTCATCGTGTACCTGCTCGGCGCGGCCGCCGTAGCTGGCTACTGGTTGCCCGCAATCGTGCTGGGCGGCGCCGTGATGCTGCTGCTGCACTGGAAGAAGCCGCTGCACAGCTGGGTTGAGCGGCTGGGCGACCGGGATTTCGAGATCATCGTGCGCTTCGTGCTGATCGCGCTGGTGATTCTTCCTGTTCTGCCGGATCAGGATCTTGGCCCCTACTCGGCATTCAACCCATTTACGGCATGGTTCATGGTCGTGCTTATCGTCGGCATCAACCTGGTGGGTTTCGTGGCCTTTCGGCTCGTCGGGACACGCGCCGGCGGCTGGCTGGCCGGACTGCTTGGTGGTCTTGTGTCGAGTACCGCAACCACCATCAGCTACGCCGGCCTGTCGAAGCGGGAGCGCGACCTCGGCCCGGTTGCGGCACTCGTCATCCTCGTTGCCAGCGGGGTCGTCTACGGCCGGGTCCTCGTCGAGCTGGCTGTCGTCGCCCCAGACCTGGTCGAGAGCATGGTCGGCCCCGCGGTCACCTTCACGGCGGTATTGCTGGTGTTGAGCGCCCTGGTATTCCGTGCCGTTCGCAGCAAGACCGATAGCGAATTGCCGGAGCGCGAGAATCCCGCGCGCATCCGCCAGGCACTCGTATTCGCGGCGCTTTACGTCGTCATCCTGTTCGGGGTCGCAGCCGCCCGCGAACACATCGGTAGCGAAGCCGTCTACGCAGTCGCTTTCGTCTCGGGCCTGACCGACGTAGACGCGCTTACCGTCTCCGTAGCGCAGCTATACTCCGGGGCGGAAACGCCCGGTTTCGAAGCATGGCGAGTTATTTTCCTCGCGACGCTGTCGAACCTGTTGTTCAAGATACTGGCGGCATCGATTCTCGGCTCATCGCAGCTCAGGGCATGGATACTTGGCACTGGCGCGGTCGCACTGACGACAGGCGTATCGATGCTCCTGTTCTGGCCATGAGGGGTCATTGGTCTTTTCTCTGAAACGATTTCTGGTCAGAATCCGGCGCTTATGACATCGAAGCAGATCAAACGCGTGCTGTTCCTGTGCACCGGCAACTCGGCGCGCAGCATACTGAGCGAAGCCATGCTCAATCGACTCGGCGAGGGTCGGTTCCGCGCATTCAGCGCGGGCAGCAACCCGGTGGGCCGTGTGAATCCCGGGGCGCTGGAACTGCTGCAGCGGCGGGCATTTCCAACGGAGGGGCTGCGCTCGAAGTCCTGGGACGAGTTTGCCGGGCCCGACGCACCGGCAATGGACCACATCGTCACCGTCTGTAACAGCGCCGCCGGCGAGACCTGCCCGGCCTGGCCGGGCCATCCGGCGACCGAGCACTGGGACATCGCGGATCCCGCAGGGGTCGGCGAAACTGACCAGGAGCGATGTGCCGCGTTCGAGACGGCCTACGCGACCCTGGACAGTCGCATCAGGGATTTCCTACGAAGGGCAGGGAGTTAAACGGTGGGTGTGTTCGAACGCTACCTGACGCTCTGGGTGGCCATCTGTATCGTCGTCGGCGTCGCTCTCGGCCACTATTTCTCCGGCGTCTTCCAGTGGATCGGCGGAATGGAGGTCGCGCAGGTCAACCTGCCCGTCGCCGTGCTGATCTGGCTGATGATCATCCCGATGCTCGTCAAGATCGACTTCGGCGCGCTGGGCCAGGTCAAGGAGCACTGGCGCGGCGTCGGCGTGACGCTGTTCATCAACTGGGCGATCAAGCCGTTCTCGATGGCGTTTCTCGGCTGGCTGTTCATCGGCAACCTGTTCGCGCCGTACCTGCCTGCCGACCAGGTCAATTCCTACATAGCAGGCCTGATCATCCTGGCCGCCGCCCCCTGCACGGCGATGGTTTTCGTCTGGAGCAACCTGTCGGACGGCGAGCCGCATTTCACGCTGAGCCAGGTCGCGGTCAACGACGTCATCATGATCTTCGCGTTCGCGCCGATCGTCGGCCTGCTGCTCGGACTGTCGGCGATCACGGTGCCGTGGGAGACGCTGTTCCTCTCGGTGGTGCTCTACATCGCCGTGCCCGTCATCATTGCGCAGTTGTTGCGCAGGCGCTTGCTGGCGTCCGGGGGCGAAGCGGCGCTGCAAGGCGCGCTCGATACACTCGGGCCGGCATCGCTCGTCGCCTTGCTCGCGACGCTGGTGCTATTGTTCGGCTTCCAGGGCGAACAGATCACCACGCAGCCCCTGATCATCGCGCTGCTGGCGGTCCCCATCCTCATACAGGTTTACTTCAATTCAGGGCTCGCGTACCTGCTCAATCGCGCATTCGGCGTCGCACACTGCGTCGCCGCGCCGTCGGCGCTGATCGGCGCCAGCAATTTCTTCGAGCTGGCGGTTGCCACCGCCATCGTGCTGTTCGGCTTCGAATCGGGCGCGGCGCTCGCCACGGTCGTCGGCGTGCTCGTCGAGGTGCCTGTTATGCTGTCTGTCGTGAAGATCGTCAACGCGAGTAAGTCGTGGTACGAGCGCGGGCAAGCGACAAGCCGGGCGCGGTGAATCCCAACGCCGGATCGATCAACCATTCGCGGAGTTTCGATTGGGCACGGAGTCGACAAAAAACCGAGACGCCGAACGTATCGATACGATAAGGTGTGCGGCTGATCCGAGACGAGCAAACAAGAGAACGTTTTCAATCTGATGATGGAGGTCCAGATATGAATCGACTATCGTCCATCGCGCTCCTGGGCGCCTTCAGCGTCGGGCTGATCGCAACAGCAAACGCCCAGGGCAAGTCGCTGTCCTCGACGATGGAGGTGTACGTGTTTCCAACCGAGGGGCAGGACGCATCACAGCAGTCGAAAGACGAGGCGGAATGCTACGAGTGGGCCGTCGGCAACGCCGGCGCCGACCCGTTCGAGCTGGCGAAGCAGAAGGAGGCGGACCAGCAGCAGGCGCAGGCCGAGCAACAGGCCGCGCAGCAGGCGGGGCAGGGCTCGGGTGCCCGTGGCGCGATTCGAGGCGCCGCGGCAGGAGCCCTGATTGGTGAGATCGCCAATGACGATGCCAGCGAGGGCGCCGCTTGGGGCGCGGCGGCGGGTGCGATCCGCGGACGCCGTACGGGCAGGGAAGCGCAGGCACAGGCGCAGAATCAGGCGGCGGCGCAGGCCGAGCAGCGCGAGCAGGCAACCGAGGAGCAGATGGCGAACTTCAAGAAAGCGTTCTCGGTCTGTCTCGAAGCCAAGAACTACATGGTCAAGTATTGATTTCGGGGTCCGGATCTTATGAAGAAGTTACTTATTGCAAGTATCGGGCTGGCCGCTTCCGGCCTGGCCTCGTCAGAAGATGTCACGGGCGTCAATCGCATGATCTGCGCCCCGGGCCAGGCCCACATCTGCCTCGAGACGGGCGAATGCTATGCCGCCCCCTCCTGGGAGCTTTCCATACCGGATTTCGTCATCATCGATACCAAGAAGGGGGTCATCGCCACCACCAGGGCGAGCGGCCTGAATCGGTCCACCGAGTTCACGAAGTCTGAACGAAAGGAAGGATTGATTCATCTACAGGGCGTGGACGGTGGCCGGGCGTTCAGCTTCGTAATCCACGAACAAACAGGCCGCATGACCGCGGCGATTGCCCGTGATGGACTGAGTGTCACCGTGTTCGGAGCCTGTACCGCAACCGACTTGTGAGTGAATTGATCGGGGTACTCGGCAAAACCGTTGTCCTGGGCCTGGTTTGGATTGCACCGGTCGTCTGTGCACAGACGGACGAACCGGTTACCGATACGCGTCCGTCCGTCGCGCCCGACATCCGGGAAGACGAGTCGAAACTGAAATTGCAGAAAGGCAACTTTGTCGCTGTGCCGATTCCGATATCGGATCCGACGCTCGATGCCGGGCTGATCGCCGGTGCCGCTTACTTTTACGCTCAGACCGAGGAGCAGCGCAAGGCACAGCCTGCCTCGGTAACCGGGGCCGCCGCGATGTACACGACCAACGACAGCCGTGCGGCCGCGATCGTGCAGCAGAACTACTGGCGAGAAAATCGCTGGCGATTCACCGGCGCGCTGGGTGCGGCGGACTTGCGGTTGTCATTGCTCGCACCCGACGAGGAGAGCGGCACCGCAAGAGTGGATTGGCGCATCAATGGCACGTTCTTCTTTGCCCGCCTGTCCCGGAAAGTATCGGGCAACTGGTACGCCGGCGTCTTCGCTCGCACGGTTGATGCCAATCAGAGCCTGGGTTTCGGTGACGAAGTAGTCGACTTCGACACGAACGACGTGCGTACCGTCGGCATCGGGCTCACCGCGGAATACGACAGCCGCGACCTGCCGATCAATACGTACAGCGGCCGTTATTTCAAGGCCCAGGGCCTGTTCCACGACGAGGCTATCGGCAGTAACGACACCTACCAGTCCTATGACGTAAGCTTCAAGTCGTATCACGAGATGACGGACTCGATCGTGCTTGCCTGGGAAGCGCTGGGATGCTTTCGAGAGGGGACCGTGCCGCTGTGGGATACCTGCAGGATCAAGTTGCGTGGTTTCCCGGCAACTAACTATCTTGGTGAGGCGTCGTACTCTGCCCAGGCCGAACTGCGCTGGCGGGTGTCGAAACGATGGGGTCTTGTTGCCTTCGGAGGGGCAGGCGAAGTAGCCAATTCGTTCAGCGGATTCCGGGACCGCGCATCGATTCCCAGCTACGGAGCCGGATTGCGTTTTTCCGTATTGCCGGCGAAACGCGTTAATATGCGCCTCGACTATGCAAAGTCACGCGACAGTGATGCGATTCACTTCTCCGTCGGCGAGGCGTTCTAGTGAAACAGAAGAAACCAAAGGGAAGACGACATGAATAGACTGACAGTTGCAACGATCTGCGCATTCGCCGCGCTGGCGACGACAGCGGCGAATGCGTGGGACCCTAAAGACATTGAAGAGCGCCACGAAAAGGCACAGGAAGCCAAGGCGACGATGCTGGAGAAAGACCCGAAGATGCAGCGTTTCTTCGACAGTGCCGTTGCGTACGTGATCATCCCTACCGTCGGTAAGGGCGGCATCGGCATCGGCGGAGCCCGCGGCAAGGGCCTGCTCTACGAAGGCGGCAACATCACGGCCGAGGTGACGTTGACCCAGCTTACCGTCGGCTTCCAGTGGGGTGGGCAGGCTTACAGCGAGTTCATCTTCTTCAAGGATGATGTGGCGCTGGCCGAATTCAAGCGCGGCAACTACGAACTCGGCGCGCAGGCCTCTGCGGTGGCCGTTACCGCGGGCGCATCGGCGGATGCGAACTACAGCGGCGGCGTGGCTATTTTCACGCAGGCCAAGGGTGGCCTGATGTACGAAGCCTCGGTCGGCGGCCAGAAGTTCAAGGTAGAGATGAAAGAGTAGTTTTTTCAGGAGATAAGAATGATCAAGAGAATTAGAGTGGCGCTCGGAGTTCTCGCGGTTGCAATTGCCGCGCCGGTAGTCGCACAGGACTCGTTACTCGAGTATGTCCTCACTTCCTGCGAGGCTGACCTGAAGCAGTACTGCAGCCAGGTCACGCCGGGCGAGGGACGGCTGTTGCATTGTGCCGCAGCACACGAAGACAAGCTCTCCGGTCAGTGCAGCTATGCCCTGTACCAGGCAGCGTCGCTGCTCGAACAGCTCTCGGTGGCCATCGCCTACGTAGCACAGAGTTGCGAGACGGAGATCAAGACCTTGTGTGGCGACGTGAAGGCCGGTGAAGGTCGGATACTGTCCTGCCTCGAAGGGAATACTGAGTCGCTCGGTGACCCCTGCAAGAAAGCGTTAGCCGATACGGTAAGCGAATAAAGTAACAGGAAAGGCGCGTACCGGTACGGTACGCGCCTGTCTCTCACCGCGGTTAATGTCACTCGTCGCTCAGACCAGGTTATCGATCACCGCGCCGTCGGCGACGACTCCGAGCGGCAGGCGGTCATTCGCACCGTGCACGGGCATGGCTATCGTTTCGTCGCGGCGCTCGACGAGGGGAAGGAGCCGGCCGAGCCTGCGGCGTCGGCTACACCGGTAGAACAACCCAGGTCGCCCGCATCCGTACGCAAGCCAAGCTGGCTTTCGCTCGTTGCCGGTTCAATACTTCTTTCTGCCGCGTTGGCCCGGTGGGGAACGAGTCGTGAGGCCGCCGGCACACCGATACGCGTGGCCGTGCTCCCGGTAGTCAACCAGACCGGCGATCCGGATCTCGAATGGGTTTCCACCGGCCTGATGAGTCTCGTCAACCGATTGTTGCAGGACCACGGAATCGACGTTGTTGCCGAGCGTCCGGTACTGGCGCTGGCCGAGGCGGGCGGTGAAATGGCCGCTCCGCTACAGAAGACGGAGCAGGCGACACATCTGCTCGAGTCCCGGCTCGGTTTCGACGATGGAATTTACCGGCTGGAATTTACGGTGCGCAGCCTCGACGGCGGTGGCCAACGAACCGGCGGGCATGGTGCCCGCAGTGGCCGAATCGGTGGCGCGGCTGCTTGGGGGCGGTCGATATACCGACCCACGCCGCCGGGCAGTTGCCGATGATCCTTTCGTCAATGAAGCGTATGCGCGTGCCTTGAGTCTCGAGTTCGCCGGACGTCTCGACGAGGCGAAGCGGCTATTCAGGGTCGTCATCGAGCAGGCGCCGGAGCCGTTCTGGCCGCGTTACGAGTACGTGCTGCGCGCGGACTGTTCGAGGAGGTAAGGCGCCTCGCCGAGTTGCGGCCCGCGAGCGCGGACACCGCCAGGCTGGCTGCGCAGCTCGCGCTCCGGTCGGTCGAAATTGCAGCTCGTTGCGTCGCGAGGGAACGTAGATGTAGCTATCGTGGAGGGAGTTCCTGCTCCGGACGCTCACGAATGCTCACCAGCTTCGCACGGCGGCGATCGGCGCGCAGCACCTCGATGCGATAGCCGTCCCAATCGACGGCGTCGCCGACGACAGGGATGCGTTCCAGGATTTCCGTGACCAGTCCGCTGATTGTCGAGACTTCGAGCTCGGGGTCCCAGGTGATCCCGAGTCTCGAGCACAACTTGCGCATATCGACGTTGCCGCGAACGACCAGCGTGCCGTCCGTTTTGTCCTGGAACTCTTCGACCGGCAAGTCGCTCTCGTCACGGATCTCACCGACGATTTCCTCCAGGAGATCCTCGAGCGTAACGATGCCTTCCACGCTGCCGTACTCATCCACGACGATAGCCAGGTGGCGCTGCGTTTCCTGGTAGGTCCGAAGAAGCTGCGGCAGCGGCACACTGTTCGGGACGACCAGTGCGTCCTGCAGAATCGCACCCCAGTCCGGTTCAGGCATGTCGTTCTGTAGCAGCCAGTAGAGAAGATCTTTCGCCAGAATCACGCCGGAGACGTCATCGAAATCACCGGTCGGCGTAAACGGGAAACGGCTGTGCCCGGATTCGCGTACATGGGCCAGCGCCTCGTGCCTGTTCATGCCGGCCGAAAGGAAGCGCACATTCTCCCGCGGCAGCATGATGTCGTCGGCATGCAGGTGCCGGAGCTGCGTTGCGCCAACGACCATCCCGGCCGTCAGCGGACCGACGGCGCCGCGCAAATGGCCCAGCCAGGCGAGCAGCCGAATCTCTTCGGGTGAGGTAATGGGCACCGAGGCATCGCGGCGCAGGGATCGGGAGATCGCTTCGCTGACAGCGACCATCGGGCGCAGAACGACCGTCAACAGCTGAATGCCGTGAGCAACGGGCGCGGCGATCAGCGTCGCATAGCTCACGCCAAGGGTCTTGGGGATGATCTCANNGATGATCTCAGTGAACAGGAGGACCGCCAGCGTAAAGAGGATAGAGAATATCCAGAGCGTGGCCGGGTCGAAGACCTCGGAGTAGCTTGCGCCCGCCACCGCAGCACCGATCGTGTGCGCGGCCGTGTTGAGTATCAGTATCGCGGCGATAGGGACGTCCATGTTTTCCTTGAATCCCGATAGCAGGCTGGCCGCGCGCGCGTGGCGCCGGCCGAGGACCTCGATTTGCGGCCGGGTGACCGACAGCAATACGGACTCGAAGATCGAGCAGAGAAAAGAAACGACGAGGACGATGCCGACGGCGGTCAGGAAAATCAACATGATGGCTCCAAGGGTATGCCGAATCATTGTCGACCGCGGTCTGCCCGCATGCAAGCAGGCAGCGAATACGCCAGCCGGAAACTGGTATATTGAGGACTTGGGCAGCGCTGGTGTCCGTGCAGACCTTTCCAGGGTGACGTGGGTATGCAGACGATTACGCCAGATGCACACGGTATCGCGGTCGTCGTTCTGATCGTTACGGCGCTTTACCTCTTTACCCGCGACAAGCTACCGCTCGAGTTATCCAGCCTCGCCGTCATTATCTTACTGATCGCGGGGTTCCACCTGTTTCCCTATGAAGTCGATGGTGAACCGCTCGATCCGGCGGAGTTTCTGCTCGGGTTCGGTAACGAAGCGCTGGTCGCGATTTGCTCACTCATCATCATCGGCAAAGCGCTGGAAACCACCGGTGCATTGCTGCCGGTAGCGCGATTTGCGGGCAGGCAGTGGCAGAAGCGGCCCAAAGCGGCGCTTCTTCTGATGTTGATCGCAGTATTCGTCCTGAGTGCGTTCATCAACGACACGCCGATCGTGGTACTGATGATCCCCATTCTCGTGGGCATAGCACTGCGCACCAAGCTGCCGGCATCGCGATTCCTGCTGCCGATGGGACTCGCAACGATCATTGGCGGCATGTCGACCACGATCGGGACGTCCACCAACCTGCTGGTCGTGGGCATCACCCGGGACCTCGGGGTCGCGGATATCGGCATGTTCGACGTTACGCTGCCGGTGCTGCTGGCCGGCGGTGTCGGCCTGGCGTTCGTGTGGCTGGTCGTACCGCGGCTTCTGCCGGATCACCCGATGCCGATGGCGGATACCCGCCCGCGTGTCTACGATTCCCAGCTTACGATCAGGGAAGGCGGTTTCGCGGCGGGCAGGTCTTTCAGTGAAGTCCTCGAGAAGACGGGCCGCAAGATGCGCGTGGACCAGATACGGCGCGGTGATTCGTTGCTATTGGCGCGACTGCCGTCGGTGACGCTGCTTCCCGGAGACCGGTTGCGAATCAAGGATACGCCGGAAAACCTGAAGCGCTTCGAGGTGATGCTAGGTGCCTCGCTCGACGTCGGCGGAGTTGAGAGTGAACTGCCGGATTCGGCAAGCCAACGCGACCGGAGCCGGCAGCAACTCGCCGAAATCGTCGTAACCGCCGACTCGCCGCTGCACTTGCGGACGCTAGGCGAAGTGTCGATGGGGTCCTCCCTCGGACTCGTCCCGCTCGCGGTTCACCGGGCGCGTGTGCCGGGCGAGCGGGAAGCGGCAGAGCCCACTTCGGTGCGCCTGCGTGCAGGTGACGTTGTTCTCGTGCAGGGGTCACGGGCGTCGATCGATGCGGCGAAAGCCGACAACAAGGTGCTCGTCGTTGACGGCTCGACCGAACTTCCGAGGGCGCATCGTGCCAAGCGAGCGGTGGCCGTCTTGTTACTGGTGATCGGGAGCGCCGCAACCGGAGTGCTGCCGATTTCCGTCGCGGCCTTGATTGGTGTCGGTGCGATGATAGCGTTCGGATGCCTGTCCTGGCGCGATGTCGGGCGTTCGCTGCCGGCGGCCATCATCATGCTGATCGTCGCAAGCCTCGCGATGGGCAAGGCCCTGGTCGCAACCGGCATGGCCGATTACCTGGCGGGCGGTTTCGTGAGTGCCGCCGGAGCATTACCGACGGCTGCCATTCTCAGCCTGTTCATCCTGATCATGGCGGTGCTCACCAACATCGTCTCCAACAATGCCGCCGCCGTCATCGGCACGCCAATCGCGATCGCCGCTGCGCAGCAATTGGGCGTGGATCCCCTGCCGTTCGTCCTCGCCGTCCTGTACGGCGCCAACATGAGCTTCGCCACACCTTTCGGCTACCAGACCAACCTGCTCATCTTGAGCACAGGGGGCTACCGCTTCGCGGACTTCCTGAGGGTGGGCATTCCGTTGATCGTGATCCTGTGGATCGGCTTTTCGATCGTCCTGCCGCTCATGTACGGGCTCTGATTATCGCGCGGTGTCGAGAAGAATTCACCGATTTCCGGGCAAGGCGTTAAACTCCGTCGCATGCCCCTTGTCGCCCATTCCAAGCTACCAACGTTCAGTGACCTTCGGAACCAGGGTCACGAGGTCCTCACGCTCGATCGTGCGGTCCACCAGGATATCCGCGAGCTGCACATCGGCTTCCTGAACATGATGCCGGACGCGGCGCTGCGGGCGACTGAGCGGCAGTTCATCCGCCTGGTCGGCAGCTGCAACCGTATCGCGCAGTTCTTTGTGTACCCTTTTTCCCTGCCGATCCTCGAGCGCAGTGCCAAGGCAGTCGGTTACATCGATCGCTATTACAGTGACTTCGAGAGCTTGCGGGATGCGGGACTCGATGCGCTCATCATCACCGGTGCGAACGTCGCGAACCCGCGGCTGGAGAAAGAGGCGTTCTGGGCGCCGTTGATGGAAGTCGTGGACTGGGCGTGGGACAACGTGGCGTCGGTGCTGTGCTCCTGCCTGGCGACCCACGCGGTCCTTAAGCACTTCCACGGCATCGACCGCCAGCCGCTGCCGAAAAAGCGTTGGGGTGTCTACAGCCACCGTGTCAGCGCGAAGTACCACCCGCTGCTCAGGGATATCAATACGCGCTTCGACGTGCCGCACTCCAGGTACAACGACATCTCGCGGACGCAGCTCGAGGCGGCCGGGCTCGTAGTGCTGGCGGAAAGCGCCGAAGGCGGCGTGCACATGGCGGCGAGCCCGGACCAGTTCCGCGTCATCTACATGCAGGGTCATCCCGAGTACGACGCCAACAGCCTGCTGAAGGAATACCGCCGCGAGTTATATCGATATGCCAATAATGAACGCGACAATCCGCCACCGCTGCCCGAGAATTATTTTGCAGGCGATGCCGAACGCTTCGCGCTTGGGGCGCTGGAATCGGCCGCACGAGCGCGGGAGACTGGTGCCGTGTACGACGACACACTGGAAACCGATGTCGGGGGTCTGCTGGACAACACCTGGGGCGACACGGCGAAAGCCATCATCAACAACTGGCTGGGTCTCGTCTATGGCGTCACCAACCTCGATCGCAAACAACAGTTCATGCCCGGGGTCGATCCCGGCGACCCCTTGAGCCTGAAGGAGCAAACATGAAAGACCAGACACTCGCAATCCATGCCGGCTTCAAGTCCGACAGTGCTACCAAGGCGGTGTCGGTGCCAATCTACCAGACAGTCGCATACGAGTTCGACAGCGCGCAGCACGGTGCCGACCTGTTCAATCTCGAGGTGGAGGGCAACATCTACACACGCATTATGAACCCGACCACCGCGGTGCTGGAGGAACGCTGCGCGGCACTGGAAGAGGGCATCGCCGGTCTCGGGCTCAGCGCCGGCAGCGCGGCGGTCAACTACTCGATCCTGAACATCGCGGAGCAGGGCAGCAACATCGTGACGGTGCCGCTGCTCTACGGCGGCACCTACACGCTGTTCAAGCACATGCTGCCGCGGCTCGGTATCGAGGTCCGGTTCGCCGACGATGACAGCGCGGACGCGATGGCGAAGCTCGTCGACGACAGGACGGCAGCCGTCTATTGTGAATCGATCGGCAACCCGGCCGGCAATATCGTGGACATCGAGGCGCTGGCCGACATGGCCCACGCGCACGGCGTGCCGCTGATCGTCGACAACACGGTGGCAACGCCCGCCCTGATCAAGCCGATCGCCTGGGGCGCCCACATCGTCGTCAACTCGCTGACGAAGTACATGGGCGGCCACGGCAACTCGCTCGGCGGCGTGATCGTCGACTCGGGCGAATTCCCGTGGGCGAAGCATCCGGAGAAGTTCCACATGCTGAACGAGCCCGAGGAGTCCTACCACGGCGTCGTCTACACCGAGGCACTCGGCGCCGCGGCCTACATCGGCCGCGTTCGCACGGTGGCGCTCAGGAACACCGGCTCGGCGATCAGCCCGATGAACGCCTTCCTGATCCTGCAGGGCATGCAGACGCTGCCGCTGCGCATGGAACGGCACTGCGACAACGCGCTCGCCGTCGCCAGTTTCCTGAAGGACCACCCCCGCGTGGAATGGGTGAAGTTCGCGGGCCTGCCCGACTCCCCGTACTACGACCTCGCGCAGAAGTACACCAACGGCAAGCCCTCGGCGCTGATGACCTTCGGCATCAAGGGCGGCTTCGACGCCGGCGTGAAGTTCTACGATGCGCTGAACCTGTTCCTGCGCCTCGTCAACATCGGCGACGTGAAGTCGCTGGCAGCGCACCCGGCGTCGACGACCCACCGCCAGCTCTCCGAGAGCGAGCTGGAATCCGCGGGCGTGACGCCGGACATGATCCGGCTCTGCATCGGCATCGAGCACATCGACGACATCATCGCGGACCTGGACCAGGCGCTGGCCCAGTCCGCCTGACGGCTCACCGGGAAGCGCGCGGCAGGAAGACGCATGGCGTCCCGAGTCCGACTCCGCCGCTTGCTGGCCGGCGCGGTGGTCGGTTGTGTAATGCAGAGCGTCGGCGCCGCCTGTGCTCAGGAGGTGCCCGCGGCCACGGTGCACTGGGCGTACGCATCCTACTTCGGAACCGGCTGGTACAAGATCAGCGACCAGCAGAGTGCGTTCATCGTGAATGTTGCACCGAGATTGCTAACGGGCGAGGCGGCCCGGCTCGGAGCCGACGACGGGAAGGCAGTCTACTCGATCCGCATACCGCTTACCGTGGGCGTAACCCGGCTGGACTTCGAAGACGTACCTGGCATCCTGGATCTCGAGAACTTTTCGACGGTCAGCGCCGGTCTCCGTGCCGACGTCGACGTGCCTGTGACCGCGAACTTCTCCTTCCGCCCGAGCGCACAGCTCAGCTATGGCACGGTCCTTGGCGAGAGCGAATATGCCTGGACGTACCGCGGGGACATCCGGGGACGCTATACGTTTCGCTCCAGTGACCTTGACTGGGCACTAATAGGCGCCGCGGGCTTCGTTGGCTACGACGCGAACCGGGGCAATGACGACAGCTTCACCTATGCCGCGCTCGGGGCAGAATTCGCGTACCCGCTGCGATGGTTCGGCCCGGGCGACAGCCAGACCCTTTTTTACTGGCACCTGCTCTACACCGACTTCCTGGACCGCATGGAAGTCCAGGGGCGCTCGGATCAATTCGAGGAAATCACCAATTACTGGCAAGCGGGCTTTGCCTTCGGCAAGCGGGACGAGCCGATCAAACTATGGTTCTTCCGCTTCGATCGGCTCGGCCTTGCTTACGACATCAGTCCCTCGGGTCAGCTGCGAGGCCTGAAGCTCGTATTCCGTTCGCTCTACGAGCCGTAGCGAATCCCGCGATCGACTATTGCAGTAACTCTGCGAGGCAGGCGTCGAGCACGTCGAGCCCTTCGTCGATGAGTTCGTCGCTGATCGTCAGGGCCGGCAGGAAGCGAATGACGTTGCCGTTGACGCCGCAGGACAGCAGCGCGAGCCCGTGCTCATAGGCTGCGGCCACGAGGGCCCTGGTAAGGTCCGCAGCCGGCCTGTCGACATCGCCGTCCTCGACCAGTTCTATGGCAATCATCGCGCCGCGATTCGCGCGGACATCGCCAATTGTCGAGGGGTGTCTTGCCTTCAATGCTTGCAGGCGTTCCCGGAAGCGGGCGCCGATGGCATTGGCGCGCTCGACGAGACCCTCGTCCCGGATGACCTCGATGACGGCCAGCGCCGCGGCACAACCGATCGGTGACCCGGCGTAGGTCCCGCCGAGGCCGCCCGGCAGCGGCGCGTCCATGATCCCGGCCTTGCCGACGACGGCCGCGAGCGGGAAGCCGCCGGCGATGCCCTTCGCGACCGTCATCAGGTCGGGCTCGATGCCCGAGTACTCCGTTGCGAAAAACCTGCCGGTGCGGCCGAAGCCGGTCTGGATCTCGTCCGTGACGAGGACGATGCCGTGCTCGTCACAGATATTCCGTAACGCCTGCATGAACTCGTTCGGCGCCGCGTAGAAGCCGCCTTCGCCCTGCACGGGCTCTACGATGATCGCCGCAACGTCGCTCGGAGCGATGTCGATCTTGAACACTGCTTGCAGTGCCTTGATGGAATCGTCGACGCTGACGCCGTGGTAGTCGATCGGGAAGGGCGCATGATAGACCTCGCCCGGGAACGGCCCGAACAGGTTCTTGTAAGGCGTGATCTTGCCGGTCAGCCCCATCGCCAGCAGCGTGCGGCCGTGGAAGCCGCCGTTGAATGCGATGACGCCTCGGCGCCCTGTGTGGGCTCGAGCGATCTTGATCGAGTTTTCGACTGCCTCGGCACCCGTCGTTACGAACATGGACTTCTTGGCGGTGCTGCCGGGTGCAAGCTCGTTGAGTGCCTCGGCAAGGCGTACCGCCGTGTCGTAGGGCGTGACCATGACACAGGTGTGGCTGAACTTGTCCAACTGCGCCTTCACGGCCGCAACCACTTTCGGGTTGCTATGCCCCGTGTTGCAGACCGCGATGCCCGTGCCGAAATCGATGTAGCGCTTGCCTTCGACGTCCCAGAGCTCGGCGTTCATCGCGCGTTCGACGTAGACCGGCGCGATATTGCCCTGGCCGCGCGCGATCGCCGCGACCTTACGTTCCTGCCACTCGGCATTGCCGGTTCCGGGCCTAGCCCGAGTCGGTTCTGCAGCACTCATCTTGTTGACTCCTTGATAGCGAGGCCGGTTTCCTCCGGCCAGGAGCAAATCATCGCGCTAAACGGCTCCGGTTCCAATACCGGACCGGAGCCGGCCCCAAGGCGATGGGAATCAGTCGCTATTGAGAGCCTCCTCCGCCTCCTCTAGGGCTTCCTCGATTTTCTCGCCTGCTTCTTCGATCTTCTCGCCAGCTTCCTCCGCCTTCTTCTTTGCCTCGGAGTAAACGTGGTCGATCTTTTCGCCCGCTTTTTCGGCGGGACCCTTCTTCTCACAGCCGTA
>JABAHR010001554.1_pt1 | contig 31711 bp, 30 predicted proteins | sample 7062101 | NCBI WGS metagenome assembly JABAHR01 (sample SAMN14534553, study PRJNA622989) | marine sediment metagenome | biome: marine biome [ENVO:00000428]; feature: marine pelagic biome [ENVO:01000023]; material: deep marine sediment [ENVO:00002113] | place: India: Gulf of Kutch | collected...
CATCCTGGCGGCGGAGAAACCCGCAACGGACGCGGCCGAGGCCGCGGCTCGCAACTTCTCCGACATGGTGCTCCAGGCGGTGCGCGACGAGGACTACGCCGTCGGTCAGAGCATTCAGGACGGGCTTCGCGCCCCCGCGCGAGCGGCCTTCCTCTTCGGCCGCAACGAGCCGGCCGTGCAGAACTACCACCGCTGGGTGGCCAACTTCATGACCCAGAGCACCGAGGCCCGGGACTGGGGCGGGGTCTGAGCGCGGCCGGCCGATCGCCCTTGCCGGCGGGTTCCGCCGAGCGCGATCAGCTCCTGCGCAGCAGGGACACTTCCTGCTCGAGAGACGGCAGCCCGCGCTGACCTGCCAGCCGGAGGCAGACGTTCTCCAGGGATAGCCAGGCATCGCCGAGGAGTTGGCCCTTGCCCTGGGCGTCGACCAGCGCGCACTGGGACAGCACCCGGTGGAGATTGTTCGGCAACCGCAGGCGCCGCACGAAGCCGTCCACCAGGCGCTGACGCTGGGGCGCCATCCGCCCCCCGGGCAGACGCCGGAGCTGACCCGTCAGAGCCGCCAGAACGGCGTAAAGGGATACGCCCTCCTGACGGAGGTTGGCCAGGATACGGCTCACCCTTGCGCCATCACCGGCGAAAACCGCATCGATAAGCTCGAAGGCGTCGTAATGGGCCGAGTCCTCCATCTGCCGCACGAGCTCCTCGGTCCCGATGGGCTGGGGCAGATCGGCAAGCTTGAGCTTCTCCACCTCCTGAACCGCTGCGAGCAGATTGCCCTCCACCTGTTGCGCCAGGTAGCTCTCGGCGTCCGGCGTGAGCGACAGCCCGGCCGCGCGCAGCCGCCCGGCGAGCCAGCGCGGCAGCTCGGCGATGCCCACCGGCCAGACGAGGACCACGACCCCGGCTGCATCCAGGGCTTTGAACCAGGCGGACGAGCGCTGCCGAGGCTCGAGCCGCGCCGAGCGGATGAGCAACAGGGTGTCCGACGAGGGGTCCGCCGCGTAGGCGCGAAGAATCTCCGAGGCTTCGCGGTCGAAGCTGTTGCCGCGCACCCGGACGTCGATGATCCGCCGCTCGGCAAACAGCGACAGGCTCGCGGCATCCTGGAGAATGTCGTTCCAGCGGAAGCCCCGCTCGACATGAAGCACGGACCGTTCGGTGAACCCCTCCGCCTGCGCTCGGCCGAGGATCGCATCGCAAGCTTCCTGAACCAAGAGCGTCTCGTCGCCGGAGATGAAGTAAAGCGGCGCCAGCCCCGCGGACAGGCGGCTTGGCAGGTCCGGCAGCCTAAGCGGCACTGGTCGAGGGGCCGGCCGCGCCGGTCACGGTGTTGAGCGCCCGCACGATCTGCTGGATGAGATCGTTCTGAATTTCCCGCTCGAGCAGCGCCTGCTCCTCGCTGGTGCCAACGATGTTGTCACGATCCACTCGGAAAACGCGCGTCCCCCGCACCCATCGCGACGCGATGAGCTCCTGACTCTGCCCGTCGAGAACCCGGTACTGAACGCCGAGGGTGATCTCGTACTCCGCCGCCCGGGCCTGCCCGGTGACCGACACGCTGCGCCGTCCCCGCTGAGCATTCAGCAGCACCACGACCACCTCGGCATCCGACGCGCTGCCTGCCTCTTCCACTCCGGCCTGCCTGAGGGCGCGCCGCAGGGGCGAAGCCAGAGGGTTGTTGCTGGCATCTCTCACGTAGAAGCTCTCCACGCTGGTGCCGAGATCCCAGGTGCGAAGTTGAAAGCCGCAACCACCGGTGAGGACCAGCGCGGGCAAAATCAGAAAGGCTATGCGTAGACGGGTGCGCACCCGCCGCATACTACACTACGCGGCGGCCCTGCGCGCCGAGGCAAGCCGGCGCCAGAGCCCGGCGACGAGGCCCAGCGCAACCAGAACGAGCACCGGCCAGTCACCCAATCGGCCGTAAGGCGTGTCGCCCGAGACGAGTCGATACTCGCCGCGCAGCACGCCGGCCTCGAACTGAGGCAGCCGAGCCACCAGACCGCCTCGATAATCGACGATGGCGGTGACCCCGTTATTGGTCCCGCGCAGCAGCCAGCGACCGTTTTCCAGCGCACGCATCCGTGCCATCTGCATGTGCTGCAGCGGGCCGATGCTCGCCCCGAACCAGGTGTCGTTGGATATGGTGACGAGCACGTCGGCGCCCGCAGCCTGGGCCCTGACCAGATCCGGGTAGACGATCTCGTAACAGATGGCCATGGCAGCCCGCTCCTCGCCCACTCTGAGCAGGGGCTGCCGCCAGTCCCCCGGCGCGGCCCGCGACATGGGCAGGTCGAAGAAAGCGATGAGTCCCCGCAGCCATCCCTCGAGCGGGACGTACTCGCCGAAGGGAACGAGCCGCCGCTTGACGTAGCGACCGGACCCATCGCCTATGGATATGGCCGTGTTACGCAGAACGATCCGGTCGTCGGCAAGCCGCTCCACCGCCGGCAGCCCGAGCAGAATCGCGGTTCCCGACCGCTTCCCGTCCCGCTCGAGCTCGCCGAGCACTTCTCCGGCATCGTGGGACATCACCGTGACGGCGGCCTCGGGCCAGACCATCACGTCCACGCCCCAATGGTCTTCCGACAGCCCACGGTAGAGATCGATGATAGGCCGCCGGTTCTCGGGCAGCCACTTCACGGCCTGGTCCACGTTGCCCTGCACGAGGGCCACCGTCCGAGTTTCCCCGGGCTCGACCCAGGACACCGCGCCCAGAACCGCCCCGACCATCCAGGGCGCCAGGGCGGCCACGAGAACCGGCCACCGCCGCGCGCATCGATGGGCCACGGCAACGGAGCAGGCCGAGCCGGCCAGGGCGAGGCTCACCAGCATGACCCCACCCGCGGGCGCAAACCCGCCCAGCACCGTATCGACATGACCGTACGCAGGAAAGAGCCAGGGAAAGCCGGTCAGGACCCAGGTAAGCAGCCACTCGAAGGCCACGAACAGGCAGGCGAACAGCCAGGCATTCGCCAGCGGCGCGGCGGGGAGGGACAGGCGCTGGAACACCCAGGCGTTGACCATGGGGAAGAGCGCGAGCCCGCCGGCAAAGACGGCGACCAGGAAGGCCGCCAGCGGCGGCGGCGCGTTGCCGTAGACGTTGATGCTGACGTAAATCCAGGACGCGCCGGCCGCGTACTTGCCTACACCAAAGAGCCAGCCCAGCAGCAGCCCGCCCCGATCGCTCGACTGCAGCAGCCAGAACCATCCGCCCACGGCGACGAGCCCCAGGGGCCACCAGTTGAAGGGTGCAAGCGAAAGGGGGACCAGCGCGCCGCAGCCGAGCGCCAGGAGGGGCTTCATTTGCGCAGCTTGACCTGCAGCAGCCGGACTCTTCGCGAATCGGCGTTGAGCACTTTGAAGTCGAGATCTCCGATCCTCACCGATTCGCCACGATCAGGCAGGTGGCCGAACGCCTTGAGCACCAGGCCGCCGATGGTGTCGAACTCGTCGTCGTCGAGCTCGAGGTCGAAGTGCTCGTTGAAGTCCTCGATGGTCGTGGTTGCCTTCACGTTGAACGTTTTGGCATCGAGCTGCTTGACGAAGCTGTCGTCGATGACGTCGTGCTCGTCCTCGATCTCGCCGACGATCTGCTCCAGCACGTCCTCGATGGTCACCACGCCGGAGACGTGCCCGTACTCGTCCACCACCACCGCCATGTGGTTGCGGGTGCTTCTGAAGTCCTGCAACAGGATATTCAACCGCTTGCTTTCGGGAATGATGGTGGCCGGCCGTATGCAGTCCTTGATGTCGAAGCCGTTGCTGCCCGAGGGGGTGGAGAGCGCCAGCGGCAGCAGGTCCTTGGCGTGCAGGATGCCTTTCATGTCGTCCAGATCATCGCCGACCACCGGAAAGCGCGAGTGCTGAGACTCGATGATGGTGGCCAGTAACTCTTCCGGCGCCTTCGAGTCCTCCAGGTAGACCAGCTGGGTGCGCGGGATCATGATGTCCCGGGCCTGCATGTCGGAGACCTGCAGCGCTCCGAAGATGATGTTGAGCGCCTCCCCGTCCATGAGCTGGCGGTCGGCCGCGTCGCGCAGCGTTTCCATCAGCTCGGACCGGTCGGTGGGCTCGTCGTTGAAAAGATCCGTGAGCCAGTCCAGCAGGGAACGCCGCTGCTCCTGTCCTCCGGCCTCGCTCATCGCTCGGCGTAAGGATCGGCGACGCCGACCCGCTCCAATATCTTCTTCTCAATTGTTTCCATGAGCTCTGCCTCCCCCGACTGCTCATGATCGTAACCGCCGAGATGAAGCACGCCGTGCACGACCATGTGCGCGAAGTGATCCTCCGACGACTTGCCCTGCTCGACCGCCTCGGCGCCTACGACGGGCGCGCATATGACGACATCTCCGAGCAGCTTTCCTTCCGGCAGATCCACGTCCGCCGGGAAACTCAATACGTTGGTTGGCTTATCCTTGCCGCGGTACCGGGCATTCAGCTCCCGCGACTCCTGCCCATCCACGATGCGGATGCACAATTCCGGCGGCTCGCCGTCGTCTCCCAACTCTTCCAGCGCAGCCGCGGCCCACCCCTCGATGTGAGCGACGGAAGGGATCCCCGACTGGGCGGAGGCGATCTGCACGTCAACCGGCATCACGGTCGCTGTCCGGGCTTGCGTGGGGCTCCTGATGAGCCTCGTACGCGTCAACGATCTTCTGCACCAGCGGGTGGCGCACCACGTCCTTGGAGCCGAAGTGGGTAAAGCTGATGCCGTCGATGCCGCTGAGCACGTTGCGCACGTTCACCAGCCCCGACTTCTGCCCCTTGGGCAGGTCGATCTGCGTGATGTCGCCCGTGATCACGGCGGTAGACCCGAAACCGATCCGGGTGAGGAACATCTTCATCTGGGCGATCGTGGTGTTCTGGCTCTCGTCCAAGATGATGAAGGCGTTGTTCAGCGTCCGGCCGCGCATGTACGCCAGGGGCGCCACCTCGATGATGTTGCGCTCGATGGCCTTGTTGACGCGATCCACGCCCATCATCTCGTAGAGCGCATCGTAAAGCGGGCGCAGGTAGGGATCGATTTTCTGCGCCAGATCCCCGGGCAGGAAGCCGAGCTTCTCGCCGGCCTCCACGGCCGGGCGCACCAGCAGGATCCGACTCACCTGCTGGTTTTCCAGGGCCTGGACCGCGCAGGCCACCGCCAGATAGGTCTTGCCCGTCCCGGCCGGGCCGATGCCGAAGTTCACGTCGTGGCTGCGGATCCGCTCGACGTACCTGGTCTGGTTGCCGCCTCGCGGCTTGATGGATTTGCGCCCGGTGGAGATGACCGCGCCCTCGCCATCCGCGGGCACCTCTCCCGGGCCGCGCTGACGCGCCAGCAGCTCGTCGACTCCCGACTCCTGCAGGAACAGGTGGACAATGTCGGGATCTATGGTCTCGTGCTCGAGCGTCTCCCGGTAGAGTTGCGACAGCAGGGCGCCGGCCGCCTGAACGCGCTGTTCCGGCCCGCTGATCTGGAAGAGGTTGCCGCGATTGCGAATGTGGACACCCAGGCGCCGCTCGAGGTGCTTGAGGTTCTGATCGAACGGCCCGCACAGGGCTGCCAATCGGTGGGGTTCGTTGGGTTCCAGGCTGACATTGGTGGTGAGCGCCACCACCCGTGAATCGTCTTCGCTCAATGCGTGCCCTGTGCAGAAGAGGGTTGTCTAGGATATCTGGGCACGCATACCTGTCAAATCGGGTTTGACGGCCGTTCTTGCCCGATTTTGCGCTATGTGGCCGCGATCACGCCGCGCAGCGAGTTGGGCAGCGCCTCGGTGATCTCGACGTCCGCAAAACCGCCCACCAGGCTGGGATCGGCACAGGGGAAGTTGACCACGCGGTTGTTCTCGGTGCGCGCCTGCAGCTCGTCCGGACTTCTCCTGGACTCGCCCATGACCAGCACCGTCTGGGTGGTTCCCACCATCGCCTGGGCGATGGCCTCGGCCTGTGAGCGCAGCAGGCCCTGCAGGAGCGCCAGGCGCTCGCGCTTGACGGCCTCCGGGGTCTCGTCGGTCAGGGCGGCGGCGGGCGTTCCCGGTCGCGCGCTGTAGACGAAGCTGAAGGACGAATCGAAGCCGATCTCCGCTACCAGATCCATGGTCGCCTGGAAATCCGCGTCGCTCTCCCCGGGGAAGCCGACGATAAAATCCGACGAGAGGCTGATGCCGGGCCGCACGTCCTTGAGCTGCGCGATCTTGTCGCGGTACTCGCTCGCCGTGTGGCCGCGCTTCATCATGGCTAGGACCCGGTCGGACCCGGACTGAACGGGCAGATGGAGATGATCCACAAGCTCCGGAACGTCGGCGAACGCGCGCACGAGCGGGTCCGTGAAGTCCACAGGGTGGGAGGTGGTGAAGCGGATGCGATCGATGCCGTCGACCCCGGCCACGTAGTAGATCAGCTCGGCCAGGTCGGCCCGGTCGTCGTCTATGGGGCCCACGTAGGAGTTGACGTTCTGGCCCAGCAGGTTCACCTCCCGGACGCCCTGTCCCGCGAGCTGGATCACTTCCCGCATCACGTCGGGGACCGGTCGGCTGACCTCCTCTCCACGGGTGTAGGGCACCACGCAGAAGCTGCAGTACTTGCTGCAGCCCTCCATCACCGAGACAAATGCCGACGGCCCTTCAGCCCGCGGCTGGGGCAACCGGTCGAACTTCTCGATCTCCGGGAAGCTGACGTCCACCAGCGGGACCCGTGCAGGTCCTGCGGCGGCATCGACCATCTCGGGCAACCGGTGCAGGGTCTGAGGCCCGAACACCACGTCCACGTAGGGCGCCCTGCTGCGGATGGCGGCACCCTCCTGGCTGGCCACACAACCTCCGACACCGATCACCAGCTCGGGTTTGCGGTCCTTGAGCGCACGCCAGCGGCCCAGCTGGTGGAAAACCTTTTCCTGGGCCTTTTCCCGGATAGAGCAGGTGTTCAGCAGGATGAGGTCCGCCTCTTCCGGCTCCGCGACGAGCTCGTACCCCTGGCCGTCCTGCAGCAGATCGGCCATGCGCGACGAGTCGTACTCGTTCATCTGGCAACCGTGGGTTTTTATGTAGAGCTTCTTCATCGACCGACCCGGATGCGGGGCGCGCGATTATAAATGCTTGAATTTTCCACATACACCTCTATATAGGACATCTGGTAAAGCAGGTACCCACGCCAATGAGCGACGACCAAAAGCACATCTACAAGGTGCTCTTTCACAACCAGGGTCAGATCTACGAGGTCTACGCGCACAACATCTATCAGAGCGACCTCTACGGCTTCATCGAGGTGGAGGACTACATATTCGGCAAGAAGACCCAGGTAGTCATTGACCCGGGCGAGGACAAGCTGCGCACCGAGTTCGACGGGGTGCAGCGCAGCTTCATCCCCATGCACGCCGTCATCCGCATCGACGAGGTCGAACGCGAGGGCGTCGCCAAGGTGACCGAGTCCGACGGCGCCAACATCACCCCCTTCCCGGTCCCCATGCCCAAGGACACCGGCAAATCGTAAGCGACCTTCACCCGCTCCACTGGGCGGAGGTCACCCCCGACAGGACCGCATGGATCTTCGGCGATGAGCGCGTCACCTACGAACGCCTGGCCGAATACGCGTTGAAGGGTGCGCAACACCTGCGCAAGCTCGGCCTGAACAAGGGCGACGGGGTGGCGGTGGTTGCGGAGAATCACCCCAACACCCTGGCGTTCTTCTGGGCCGCCCAGATGGCCGGGCTGTACTACACCCCCATCAGCGTCCAGTTTCATCCCGACGAGGTCGGCTACATCCTCCGGGACTGCGACGCCAAGCTGCTGGTCGTCTCCCAGGCCCAGGAGGAGCGGGTGGCTGGCGCGCCGCAACCCCTGCGTTCGGCAATGGACACGTGGCTGGACGCGATCGCTCCAGAGCCCGCAGCCCTGATCGCCGATGCCTGCGAGGGCGCCGAGATGCTCTACTCGTCGGGCACCACGGGGCGGCCCAAGGGCGTGCGCGCAGCCCGTCCGGGCGCGCCTCTAGGCACGGTGTCCGAACTGTTCAGACGGCGACTGGCCCTGCACGAGGTCGATGCCGGTGCCGTCTACCTCTCCACCGCGCCGCTGTATCACTCCGCGCCGCTGCGCTACAACGCCATGATGCACCGCTGCGGCGCCACCAGCGTGATCATGCCGCGCTTCGACGCCGAGGAAAGCCTGGCGCTGATCGAGCGTCACGGGGTCACCCACAGCCAGTGGGTGCCCACCATGTTCGTGCGGCTGCTGAAGCTGCCGACGGATGCGCGCGAGCGCTACGACCTGTCGAGCCACCGGCTGGCCGTTCATGCCGCAGCGCCCTGCCCCGTGCCCATCAAGCAACAGATGCTCGACTGGTGGGGCCCCATCCTTCACGAGTACTACTCGGGCACCGAGGGCAACGGGCAGACGGCCATCACCCCGGAAGAGTGGCTATCCCATCGAGGGTCCGTGGGCCGGCCCATCCTCGGCACCGTGCACATCCTTGACGATGACGGCAACGAAGCGCCGAACGGCACCCCAGGCCACGTCTATTTCGCCGACGGGGCGCGCTTTGAGTATTACAAAGACCCAGAGAAAACCGCGGCCTCCCACAACGATCGCGGTTGGTCCACCCTGGGCGACATCGGCTACCTCGACGAGGAGGGCTACCTCTACCTGACCGATCGCGCATCGCACATGATCATTTCCGGCGGGGTGAACGTCTATCCGCGGGAGGTGGAGGACGTGCTGGTGACCCACCCGGCGGTGCAGGACGCCGCCGTCTTCGGCATTCCGGACACGGAATTCGGCGAGCAGGTGAAAGCGGCGGTCGAGCTCGTGCCTGGCGCGACGGCGGCCGGCGCCGAGCTCATCGCCTTTTGCCGGTCGCGCATCGCCCACTTGAAGTGCCCGAAGTCGGTGGACTTCCATACCACCCTGCCACGTCACCATACAGGCAAGCTCTACAAGGAGGCCCTCAAGCGGCCATACTGGGCGGAGCCTTCAGCGAGACAGGAGCCTTCAGCGAGACAAGAGCCTTCAGCGCATGAAGAGCCTTCAGCGCAATAGGTATCCGGCGCCCGCGTCGATCAGGGAGTTGTCGAGACCGGATCCACCCAGCCCGGTTTCCGCGCTGTCCTCCCATTCCGCCGTGATGACCAGGCCGTTGCCGTCGAAGCTCGCGGCATTGCCGAACTCGTCCTCGTCATCAGGATTAAACGCTTTCACATAGGCTGCCTGACGCCAGGCGCCGTTCTCACGGAAGAACACGTAGGCGGCCCCCACTCGCAATCCGGAATTGTCGTTCACGTCACCGGTTAAACCCGCCTCCTTGCGAGCGCCCACGACCAGCGTGTCGCCTTCGTAGGCCACGGCAGAGCCGAAGTCGTCCCCGGCTTCCGCGTTCGAAGCTTTGAAGTACGCGGTCTGGCTCCAGCTGCCGTCACCTGCGCGCGTAAACTCGTAGGCTGCGCCCACCCTGTTGCCCGAGTTGTCGTTCGGATCGCCCGGCAGGCCGGGCACCGCGCTCTGCTCGCCGATGGCGGCGACCATGAGCACGTCGCCTTCCAGATCCGGGTTCGCGCCGAAGGCGTCGTCCGGATCCGCGTTGTCGGCCTTCAGATAAGCGGTCTGGGACCAGCCCCCTGCCAGGTCGCGTTCGAACACGTAGGCGGCCCCGGAGTTGCTGGCGCTGTTGTCGGCCGGATCCCCGGCGATCCCGTCTTCCCCGGTTGCGCCCACCACAAGCGTGTTGCCGGAGAGGGTAACGTTGCCGCCGAACAGATCGCCTTCGTCGATCTCATCCGGCTTGATGTAGGCCGTCTGAGACCACACACCGGACTCGTCCCGGACGAACACGTAAACGGCGCCCGCGTCGGCCAGCGAGTTGTCCGCCTCCGCGCCCGCGCTCTGCTCGTGCCACGCGCCAACCACCAGGGTGTCGCCGTCCAGGTCGAGGAAGCGGCCGAACTCGTCCCCCTCGTCCGCGTTGCTTGCCTTGAGATAGGCCTGCTGGGTCCAAACATCGTTGCCGTCGCGCACGAACACGTAAACTGCCCCGACCAGGGCGCCGGTGTCGTCATCGGTATCGCCGTTGAGGCTCTGCTCGCCCCATGCCCCTACGGCCAGGGTGTTGCCAGACATGGCCAGGGCGTCGCCGAAGCGATCGCCATCCCCGGCATTGTCGGCCTTGAGATAGGCCTGCCGGGTCCAGACACCGGAGCCATCGGCCTGATAGACGGTGACCCCGCCCACGTCCCGGCCCGCAGAGTCGCCGTCGTCGCCGTCGATGGTGTTGGCAAGGCTCCAATCCCCGGGCGCGCCGACGGCGAGCCAGGACCCTTCCAGGTCCACGGCCGCACCGAACCGGTAGCCGTCACGGATCACCTCGGGTTTGATGTACAGCCTCTGCGCGAAATCCGCCGCCGCCCCCCGGGTGATCGTCAGCTCGAAAGCGCGGGTGGTGATGCCGTCTTCCGCCGTCACCAGGACGTCGACCACGTTGGCTCCCTCATCCAGGACAACGGGCCCGTCGGGAGCGACCCCATTGACGGTGACCTCGGCGTTAGGATCCTCGGGCTCCGCCAGCACGAGCACCGACGCGGCCAGGTAGCTCAACGTGGCCGTGTAGTCCGGCTGCGCTGTGTCGAAGATCTGGTCGAGCGCCCCGGCGCTCAGGGAGAGGGAGACCAGGTCCGCATTGGTCGCGGCGGCAGCCCGGGTGACCGTGATCGAGTAAGTACGCACGGTGACGCCGTCCTCAGCGGTAACGACCACGTCGACTATGGTCTCGCCAACCGAGAGGAGGACCGGATCGCTGGGGCTGCCCGATGGGGCGGCAGCCCCGTCCACCGTGAGGGAAGCGCGCGAATCGCTGGTCGTTGCCGTCACGGTGATCTCGGCCACCGCGAAGGGCACTTCTGCCGTGTAAGCCGTGGTCCCAGCCGCAAACGCGGGATCCAGGCCGCCCGCAGAGAGGCTTAGCCCGGACAGGCTCGCATTCGTGCCGGGCGGTCGTGGGGCATCGTCTCCGTTCCCGCCGCCCCCGCAGGCCGCCGTCGCTAGTGCGAAGATGGCCGTTGCGAGCCAGCGTAGAAAGGTTCGAAATGTGGGCACCATGACCAGACCTTCCGCAACAAAACTGCCTTAGCGACGATTCTGAAACCGTAACATATCTTGACGTATTTTAAACTAGGAAACTTTCCCGGTTGCGCGGGCCTCAATATCCCTCTTCCAGCAGCGGAAACGCGCCGAGCACCGTAGATTCTCCCAGCGGCTGGGCCCGCTCCATGAGGTCCGGGTTGAGCCCGGCAAGGTCGGATATGCCCAGCAGCGCCATGCTGGTGCGGATTTCCTGCTCGACGATCTCCAGCGCACGGACCAGCGCTGCACGTCCACCCGCCGCGATGGCGAGACCCTCCAGACGACCCATCCCCACGGCATCGGCCCCCAGGCAGAGCCCCTTGACCACGTCAGCCCCACGCAGAAATCCGCCGTCAACGATTACCGGCACGCATCCTGCGACGGCCTCGACGACTTCGGGCAACGCGTCGATGCAGGCCCGGGTATGGTCCAGCTGCCGGCCCCCGTGGTTCGAGACGTAGACCACGTCCACGCCGGCGTCCACGCAACGTGCCGCGTCCTCACCCGCGTTCACGCCCTTGACGATGAGCGGGATGTCGAAGCTGCTCTTGATGTGCGCCACCGTCTCCCAGGTCATTCGCGCCTGATAGTTGAAGTCCCGGCTGCCCGCCTGGCTGCCCGACGGCGGCACGAAGCCCTTGAGAATGTCCCGCTCCCGGCGCGAGTAGATCTGGGTGTCCGCGGTGAGGCAGAAGCCCGTGTACCCGGCTTCGATCGTTCGGCCGATCATCTCGTCCAGCCAGCCCCGATCGCCCATCAGGTAGAGCTGGTAGATCCTCGGACCCGGCACCGCCGCCGCCACCGCCTCGAAGTCCGGCGTGCAGACGGAGCTCAATATCTGCAGGACCCCGAAGTCGTCAGCCGCCTCGGCAACCGTCTGCCCGCCGCCCGGCTCGAACAGCTGCACCGAGCCGATGGGCGGAAGCACCACCGGCATGCGCATCGGCGTGCCCAGAAGCTCCGTGGTCAGGTCGATCTCGCTGACGTCGTTCAGGATACGCGGACGAAAGACCCAGGCGTCGAGCCCGTGGCGGTTGCGCCGCAGCGAGGCCTCGGTGTCAGCGCCGCCAAGCAGGTAGTCCCAATGGTCGCGATCCAGATTGCGCTGGGCCTGTCTCACGATCTCATGCAGCGTCCGATACCTCATCGCGATTTCCACCTTCCATGCCCGACCGCGGATGCTAACGCCTGCGCCGGACAATTCCATCGGCAATCCCTGTTTCGGCTCGTCCTGAGCCTGCGAACCTTAGTAAGATGCCCCTCCAGCGCGGACCGGCCGACGGCCCAGGCCGAGCGAAAGAACCAAGGAGCTGAGCAAATGACTGGGATGGTTATCGTGGGGGCCGGACATGCCGCGGGACAGGCGGCGGCGAGCCTGCGCCAGGAAGGTTACGAAGGTGAGATCACCATCATCGGGGACGAGCCGCACATTCCCTACCAGCGGCCCCCGCTGTCGAAGCAGTACCTGGCCGGCGAGCAGGGCCTGGAAAGGGTGTACCTGCGTCCGGAAAAATTCTACGCGGACAAGGAAATCGCCCTGCGCACGGGCGTCAGCGTCACCGCGATCGACCCCGAGGCGCACACGGTCACCACGGACGATGGCGAGACCATCGGCTACGAAAAGCTTCTGCTGGCCACGGGCAGCCGGCCGAGGATTCTCAACGCACCGGGCAGCGATCTGGCGGGCATTCACTACCTGCGCACCATCGCCGACGTGGACGACATTCGCGCGGAGCTCGCCCCCGGTCGCACGCTCGTCATCGTCGGTGGTGGCTACATCGGGCTCGAGGTGGCATCTGTCGGGATCGAGGCCGGCCTGGAGGTCTACGTCCTGGAGATGGAAGACCGCATCCTGCAGAGAGTGACGACACCTGAAATGTCCGATTACTATCACCAGCTGCATGCCGGCCGCGGGGTGCACATCCACACCGCCAACATGGTGAGCGGCTTTACGGGCGACGGCCGCGTCAGCGGCGTGCAGTGCGGCGACGAGGAGATTCCGGCCGACATCGTCGTCGTGGGCATCGGCATTATCCCCAACGTGGAGATCGCCCAGGCTGCCGGCATCGAGTGCGACAACGGCGTCGTCGTGGACGGGGGCTGCCGCACGTCGGCCGCAGACGTCTTCGCCGCCGGCGACTGCACCAATCATCCCAACCCGCTGCTCAACCGGCGCCTGCGACTGGAATCCGTGCCCAACGCCATGGAGCAGGCCCGGGTAGCGGCGGCAAACATGTGCGGCGGGGAGAAGGAGTACGCGTCCATACCATGGTTCTGGTCGGACCAGTACGAGCTGAAACTGCAGATGGTCGGCTTTTCCGCCGACGGAGACGCTCACGTCGTCCGGGGCGACAAGGCCGCCAACCAGTTCGCGGTGTTCTACCTCAAGGACGGTGCGGTGGTGGCCGCCGATGCCGTGAACAGTCCCAAGGAATTCATGGTGTGCAAACAGCTGGTGGGCAAGCCCGTGGACGCGGCAAAGCTGGGCGATCCGGACGTGGAGTTGAAGTCGCTGCTGGCTTGAGCCGGCGCGCACCCTGCCCGCACCACGGGCTTGGGACCCGCGTCTACGTGGATCCCCTGATAGAGGCCGACACCGGGATAGAGGACCATGATGACTGCGATAGATGCGCGGGATCGTCTCCTCCTCTCCCCTTCCCGCGCATCCTTTGGACGCCGGATCATCTTGATCCGGCGTTTCTTTCTCCGGAGCCCGATCTCCGACCTTTCCTCCCCCGTTCCAAAAGCGAGCCTCAGTCCACGGACAGCGAGAGCACCCGAGATATCTGGCACAGCTCGCGCCCGCTCTCGGCACGCCACCCGTTGAAGGCATCCTGGACCCGGGCGAGCGCTTTCTTGCTGGTGGGCACCCGATCGATTATGCCCTGGCCGATCAGCGCTTTGACGACGTCCCTGGAGAGGATCGGCGTGTCCTTGCCGACGAAACGCAGGAAGTAACGACCCGTCTGGCCGCCCAGCCGGGAGCCTCGTCGCTTGAGCTCGTCCCACAGGCTGACGATCTCATCCTCCGGCCAATCCGCCAGGTACCGGCCGAAGCCGCCGGTCTCCCGACGAACGTCCATGATGAACGCCGCGTTGGCCGGCACGGAGCGGATCTTCGCGGCGTGGCGAACGATGCGCTCGTCCGCCGAGAGTTGCTCGATGTCCTCATCGGAGAGCATCGCGCAGCCGGCCACATCAAACCCGAGGAAAGCCGCCTCGAATCCCGGCCACTTGTTCTCGATGACTTTCCAAACAAACCCCGAGCGGAACACGCACCTGGTCATCTCGGCGAGGAAGTCCCGATCGGGCATCGCGGCGAGCTCGTCGCCTCTCCTGGCGCATGGCAACAGGGCTTCCACCGCGGCCATGCCCCCCTTGCGCTCGACCGCCCTGTGCAAGATGCTATCGAAGGAATCCATACCCTGAACAACCCGACGAGCCAAGACGATCACAATGGTGGATGTCCTCGACAAAACCCGTCAAGGCCTTGATCCGAAGCTCAAGGAGATCGTCGAGGAAGGCGAGCGGCACTTCGTCTACTGCCGGATCTGCTCCCACGTGCTCACCCGCAGCGTCGAGCGGATCGAGGTGTCCGGCAGCCACGAGCATCACTGCACGAATCCCTACGGGATCAGTTTTCACATCGGCTGCTTCGCCGAGGCGCTGGGGTGCGACATCTCCGGCGAGCCCATGGCCGCGGACACCTGGTTCGCGGGCTTCCGCTGGCGACACGCCTCCTGCGCGGAGTGCCATCAGCACCTCGGCTGGTATTTCGAATCGGGCGAGAGATATTTCTACGGACTGATACTGGATCGCATTCAGAATGACTGACCCTGCCGCCGGCAATTACCGCACCTTGACCTTCGACTGCTACGGCACGCTCATCGACTGGGAGAACGGGATACTGGAATATCTGCAGCCACTGCTCAAAAGCTACGACGTGCACGTGATCAACGAGTGGGTCCTGGATTTCTTTGCAGCCAACGAACCCGCCCTGCAGGCCGAAGGCGGCTCCTATCGGTCGGTGCTGGAGCGGCTATTGAAGCGGCTCGGCACCCGGTGCGCGTTCACGCCGAACGAGGACACGCTCGTAGGCTTTGCGGACAGCATTGCGTACTGGCAAGCGTTTGCGGACACCAACGCCGCATTGAGCGCCCTTGAAAAGCAATTCGACCTGGCGGTGATTTCCAACATCGACAACGATCTTTTCTCCCTGTCCGCGAAGCAGCTGGGCGTGGAGTTCGCCCATGTGATCACAGCCGAGGACGTGGGTGCCTACAAGCCCGACCAGGCGATGTTCGACGAGGCGCTCAGGACGGTGCAGGGGCCCGTGCTGCACGTTGCTCAAAGCCTCTTCCACGACATCGCGCCCGCCAAAGCGCTGGGGCTGGACACGGTGTGGATCAACCGGTCGAACGCGGCCGGCGGCGGTGCGGCGCGGCCGGCCGAGGTGGAACCGACCTGGACCTTCGGCAGCCTTGCCGAGTTCGTCGAAGCGCTCGGTCTCGATTGAGCCGCCGCGCAAATCAGCCGTGCACGGGATTTCGCTGTGATACGATCGCCCGATGCCGCGACCGTCTCTCACCAGCATCCAGATCAGCAAGGAATATCTGCATTTCAACGCCGCCCACTTCACCCTGTTCTCCGATCTGGAGCGGGAGGATCTGCACGGGCATACGTTTTACGTCGCCGGCGCGTTCGACGCCGAGGTCGGGCCGGACGGTCTTGCGTTCGACTACAACCTCGTCAAAACCAAGCTCAAGCAGCTGTGCGACGACCTGGACGAGAAAACCCTGCTGCCCGAACGCTCGCCGCATCTGCGCCTGACCGAGGACGACGGCTACCTCATCGCCGAGTTCGCGGGCGAGCGAATGCCGTTTCTGCCGCGGGACGTGCGCACCCTCCCGATACGCAACGTCACGGTAGAGGAGCTGGCACCCTTTCTCCTCGAGCAGCTCGGCGCGGATCCCGAGATCCGCGCGCTCGACCTGCAAAGAATTGAGCTGCGCGTCTCTTCAGGGCCCGGCCAGTGGGCGGCGGCAACCTGGACCGAGGGGCAAAGCATGGGTGAGGTCTAAGCCATGAAGATACTGCTCGTTACCGGAGCCAGCGCGGGCATCGGCCTGCACACCGCTCAGCGCTTCATCGCCGAGGGCTACGCCGTGGTGAACCTCTCGCGACGCCGCTGCCCCATCGACGCGGTCAGCCAGATCAACTGCGACCTGGCAGTTCCCGGCTTCATCGACAACATCAGCAACCAGCTCAGCCCCATGCTGCAGGAGGCCGAGCAGGTGGTGCTCGTTCACAACGCCGCCCGGATGGGCAACGACACCGCGGTTGAGACTCCCAGCGGGGCCCTGCGGGAGGCGCTGGAGGTGAACGTGGTCGCCCCGAACACGCTCAACTATTTCGCCATTCCCTACATGAAGCGGGGCTCGTCCATCATCTACGTCGGCTCAACCCTCGCCGAGAAGGCGGTGCCCGGCACCTATACCTACGTGGTCAGCAAGCACGCGCTGGTGGGCATGATGCGCTCGACCTGCCAGGACCTGGCGGGGCAGAACATTCACACCGCCTGCGTCTGCCCGGGCTTTACCGATACCGAGATGCTGCGCCAGCACATTCCGGCCGAAGCCATGGAGAGCATCCGCGCCATGTCGGCCTACGGGCGGCTGATCGATCCGGACGAGATCGCCGAGACCATCTTCTGGGCCGCCACCAACCCGGTGATCAACGGGGCCGTTCTGCACGCCAATCTGGGTCAGCGGGAAAGCTGATGCAGGGAGGCGTGCGCACCGCCGCTGGCAACGAAGACACGGCGGGGAACCGCCTGAGCGAGCAGGACCTCAACGAGCGCCGCGAGCGGGTGTTCATCGTTCTGGCCGGCTTCTTCCTGTGCGCCATGACGCTGCTGAACGTGGTCGGCATCACCCGTTTCATCCAGCTCGGCCCCATGGCTCTGGCCGTGGGCGTGCTGCCCTATCCCCTGACCTTTCTGTGCACGGATCTGATCAGCGAGCTGTACGGACGCAAGCGCGCCAACTTCCTGGTCTGGGTGGGATTCACCCTGAACTTCTTCATTCTCGGCATGCTCTGGCTGGGAAGCTCGATACCTGCCGTAGATCCTGCCACCCAGCCGCCCTGGCAGGTGATCGAGCTGGCCGAGGAGATCGCGCTGCCGAACGGGGACGTCCTCAGCGGCAGCGTCGAGCTGTTCCAACTGCTGTACGCCTGCACGTCGGGCGCCGTGTTCGCCTCGATGATGGCCTACATCGCCGCCCAGTTCTGCGACGTGCAGCTTTTTCACTTCTTCAAGCGTCTGACCAAGGGCCGGCACCTGTGGCTGCGCAACAACTTCTCCACGCTGACGAGCCAGATGGTGGACTCCTTCATGGTCATCAGCGTCACGTTCGGCGCCGCGTTCTTCGCAGGGAACATCACCGTGCAGGCGCTGCTAGTGCTGATGGGCAGCAACTACCTGTTCAAGATGACGGTGGCCCTGGTGGATACGCTGCCGTTCTACTACCTGACAGGCCGGCTGAAGCGCTACCTGCGGATCGACAACGTTCACGTCCTGGAGTAGGGGGCCCGTGATCCTCTTGCCGGGGAGATCCGGAGGCGGCTATCAGGGCAGCCCGCCAACGATGTCCGCGACCCGACCGATGGACGCCTGCACGGCATTCTCATCCACCCCGCCGAGCCTCAGGCGCGTCACGATCAGGTGATTGACCCCCAGCCGCTCGCGGTACTCCACGATCCGATCCCTGACGAAGTGATCATCGCCCACGATGGTCCACTCGTGAGCATCAGCCCCGGGCGCCAGGCGACCGGACTTCTCGGCTTCCGCCGTCATGCGGCGGAGCAGCTCCCGCGTCTGGGACGGGCTGGATGAAACGAAGACCGTGCGCATGATGGGGACCGTCTCGCGAGGTCCGTGCCCGGCATCCTCCGCCGCCTCGCCGTGACGCCGGTAGTTTGCTTCCAGGGTCTCCAGCGTCTCCACGGGCGAGGCCAGGTAGGGCAGCCCCAGACGGCCGGCTTGAGCAAGGGCCTTCGGGCCGAAGGCGGCTACCCACAACGGCGGATGCGGGCGCTGAACCGGCAGCGGATCCAGGGTGACGCTGGTCTCGCCGTCGTCCAGCACGACCGGCTCACCGCTCCAGGCCTGCTGCATGAGCGCGAGGGAGCGCTCGAACAGCATACGTTTCTCGCTGGGTCGGACGTCGAAAGCTCGCAGCATGGCCGGGGCGAATCCCCGGCCAATGCCGAGAACGACCCTACCGCCGGAGAGCTGATCGAGCACGGCAACCTGCTCGGCCGCCAGCAGCGGGTTGCGCAGCGGCAGCAGGTAGGACGTGGTCGCGAGACGGATCGTCCGGGTTCCAGCCGCCACCGCGGCCAGCAGCATGAGCGGATCGGGTATGGCGCCCGGGTTGAAATGGTTCTCCGGAAGCCAGAACGAGTCGTAGCCCAGCCGCTCGGCGTGGAGCGCCTGCTCGGTGAGCCCGCGCGCGCTGCGATCGCTGAAATTCCAAGGCGTTACCCCGAGCCGCACAGACCTGCTCCTTCAGCCATCGTCATGACAGCACGCCGCCGGAACCCAACTCGCCCACCCGGTCGTCGTCGTAGCCGAGAATCTCGGTAAGCACGCGCTCGTTGTCGATGCCGAACCAGGGCGCGGTGCGGGGCGGGGCGGCCTGACTTGCCGACATCAACAGCCGGGAACTCTCCACCACCGCGTTGGAAAATTCCCGATGCTCGACGGGAATGAAGTGCCCGCGGTGCGCCAGCTGGGGGTCCTCGCCAAGCTCATGAGTATCCAGCGCCCGGTGCGCGGCGATGCCGAGCTTCTGAAGCTCCGCCTCCAGCTCTTCGCCCGGGCGGGTCTCCGTCCAGGCCTCCAGGCGCTGGTCGAGCTCGTCATGGGCGGCGGCCCGCTCCGCGAGCGACATGGCGGAAAGGTCGTCGAATCCCGCCGCGGCGCACAGGACCTGCCACTCGGCATCGCTGCGGATCGACAGCGCCAGCCAGCGATCGAATCCGGCCGTCGGGTAGACGCCCTGAGGCGCGAAGTGCTCGTCCCGGTTGCCCTCGGCACCCCTGACCGAACCATCGCGCAGGTAGCGCAGGCACTCTGGCGCCAGGAAGTGAAGCGCCGCCTCGCCCTGGGACATGTCGATGTACTGACCGTCGCCGGTGCGACGGCTGTGCATCACGGCACCGAGGATGGCCAGCGCGTTGAAGCGCACCGAGGTGAAGTCGGTGTAGGGGCCGAAGACCCCGGTGGGCGGCTGGCCCGGATGCCCGGTGAGCGCGTGAAAGCCGGACACGGCTGATCCGTTGTTGCCGAACCCCGCGTAGCCGCTCCACTCCCCGGTCTGGCCCATCAGACAGCTGGAAATCATGATGATACCGGGGTTAAGAGTCTTCACCGTGGCGTAGTCGAAGCCCATCCGCGCCACCGTGCCCGGGGCGAACGATTCGGTGAAGACGTCGGCCCAGCGGATCAGATCGGCGAGGACCGCGCGACCTTCTTCCCGGCTCAGATCCAGCGTCAGGTTGAGCTTGTTGGTATTCGTGCTGTGATGGCAGGCCGCGCGCTCCGGGTCGGGGACACCATCTATGTAGGGCGGCACGTTCCGGACCATGTCCTGGCGTCGCGAGGACTCCACGTGCACCACCGTGGCCCCGTAGTCGGCCATCATGCGCGTCGCGCCCGGACCGGCCACCACCCAGAAGAGGTCCAAGATCTTCAACCCTGCTAGAGGCCGGCTGGCCCCGCCTGCGGACACGGACGGGTCGAAGCCGGAGGCAGCGAGCGGCGCGGCATCAAAAGCCGAGGCTTCGTGCCAAAGGCGCGGCTCGCTTTGCGTGAGCGGCAGCGGTGATTTTGACAAACGGGCAAACGGACCGAGCCGGCGGCCGGATTCGCCCTCCACCAGGAAGCCGCGCTGTGCCAGGTGGTCGCTGTCCAGAAGGTCGGCCACCGAGAAGACCGGGGCGATGAGCAGCCGTCGGCTGATGGCCTCGGACATGAGTTCTGCCTTGGTTCGCGCCGCGATCAACGCTTCCATGCCCGCAGTCACCGGGGCCCATTGCTCCTGGGTGACCTGCCCCTGCATGATCTGCAGCGCCACGCTGCCCCAGTCCCATTCGAGGTCTTGCGCGCTGCACAGGCCTTCTTCGAACACCCAGGCCATCAGCCGCTCCATGAACGCCGCAATGGGCGGAAGCACGCCCGGCAGGCACACCACCCAGCCGTCCCGGGCCTGGAACTGGTTCTGCACGTGCACGCCGTTGATCGTCATGCCGTAGGCGCTGCGCTCCGCTTTCGCCTGGCCCACGGGGCCATCTAGCGCGCGGTTGAGCAGCGCCAGCGTCGTCGACTGCTGAGCCGAGGCGTCGACGTGCTGTCCGCGCCCGGTTCGCGCCCGCTCGAAGAGCGCAATGAGCACGCCCACCGCGGCGTCACACGAGGCATGGCCGTGGGCCTGGGGAGAGGTGGTGCGAAGGGGTGCCTGCCCTTCGCTGCCCGTCACGTAGACCAGCCCGGCCGCGGCCGCGGAGATCAGATCCGAGAACTGATAGTCGGCTTTCGGCCCGGTGCTGCCAAACCCGGTAACGGAGACATGAAGGATCTGTGGGTTGATGCGGGCGAGCTCCTCATAGCCGAGCCCCATCCCGGCCATGAGCCCGGCCTGGGCCGATTCGATGAGCACGTCGGCATGACGAATCTGCTCGCGCACGCGCTCGGGCTCCGACTGCCAGTCGATGACCTGCACGCCCTTGCCAAGCGTGTAGGCCTGCCAGAAGCAGCTGTCGAGCCGCTCGGCGTCTTCCGGCAGGACCCATTGCTGAACTTCCGCGCCCATGTCGGCGAGAAGCTGCCCGCACATCATCCCGAGATCGGTGGATAGATCGAGCACGCGCAGATTACTCAGCATGCGCGACCTCCGTTTCAACCTGAGCACGCTGCACGATGAGCATGGCGGCGAGGGTACCTTTCACGGCCGCCGCGTGTCGTTCGGCGGCAAACGTTGCGTAGAGCGGGTCGTCGCGCAGCAGCACGCAGCGCTGCCGCTGGGCGCAACGGAACTCCGTTTTGCGTCCGAAGGTGTTTCCGGCTGGTCCGTATTCACCGAAATTCTCCGGATCTTCGGCCAGCTTCCAGAAGGCCTCCCAGGTAGTCGGCAGGCCTTCGATCGGGGCACGTACCGCCTCGATGGTATCCGTGGCGACGGCCCGGAGAACGCTGGCGTACTCCTGTTCGGCGGCGAGAAACGAGCAGTCGTCACCGATCGCCTGCGCCACCGCTTCGACATCCACCGGGTAACCGTCAAAGCGGTCGGAAAAGCTGAATCGCCAGAACCGCGAGGTGAAGACCGGCACGGTATGCGGTGGAGACGACACCAGCTGCACGTAGTTGATGATCCGCCCAACCTCGCTGTACAGCCTGCCCATGCTGTCGGCCTTGTCGATGCGCGCGAGGATCTCGTTGAAGTGCTCGTGGAAGCGCGTATCGATCGCCCACATCACCGAGTGCTCGGCCTCCGCGCCACGATCGTAGTAGCGCCAGTTGAACATCCGGGCAAAGGCGTTCCGATCTGCAAGCCCCACGTTGGTCTTGGCAAGGTAGCGGATCTGCAGCGGCGTCAGCGACGGGATCTCGGTGCGCGCGGCACAGCGGTTGAAGTGCTTGGCTGCCAGGAAGGTCAGGTCCTGGTGAATACGGCCATCGTACGCCAACGCCTGGGCCGCCAGGCACCAGGCGACCACCACGAGAAACGCGCTAGAGGGCCGCATGCGCCTCGATTCGTTCCACGCGTTCGTCCGAGGCGACCTCATCGCGGAGCTCGCGGATCGTCCTTCCGATCCCAGGCCAGACCGCTTCGGCCGCCACCTGGGCTGCCGGCGCGAGTACGAACAGGCGATCCGCCGCCCGGGGGTGCGGCAGCACGAAATCCGCGCTGTCGCGCATCTCGGCGTCGAACAGCAGCAGATCGAGGTCGAGTTCCCTGGGAGCGTTGCGCACGCGCGCCGCGCCGCGGCCATACTCCGCCTCAATCGCCTTCAGAGCGGCGAGCAGGCTTTCCGGCGTCAGGCCGGGGCTCGCGTGGAACGACATGGCGGCGTTGACGAACTCGGCGGATCCAGGCGGGCAGTCCACGGGCGATGTGCGCCACAGATCCGAGCACCGCGTCTCGCCATCTGCGAATTCGCGGAGCCTTTCCATGGCGGAGCGGACAATACTGACGCTGTCACCACGATTGGATCCAAGACCAATCAAGACCATCGTGTTCCCGGTGTGCTGAGCGGCTTCCCCTGCGGGCCAATATTAACCTCTGCCTTCGCCCGGTAGTAAGGGCAGGCGACGCCGTGGCGGGGTGCCGATGGTAGTAATCGGATGAGCCGTTTGGCACACTCGAAGTCGGACACGTACAGGGAGAGGCCCATGAAAGCCGCCGTTTTGCGCGAGATCAACAAGCCACTGGAAATCGAGGAGATCCAGCACGGCGACCCGGGCCCCCGAGAGGTTCTGGTGCGGACGGCGGCAGCCGGAGTGTGCCACTCGGACCTGCATTTCCAGAACGGCTCGTACCCTTATCCGCTCCCGGCCGTGCTGGGGCACGAGTCCGCCGGGGTCGTCGAGGCCGTGGGCCGCGACGTCACCTACGTCAAGCCCGGTGATCACGTGATCACCTGCCTATCCGCGTTCTGCGGGCACTGCGAGTACTGCCTCACCGGGCATATGTCCCTGTGCCAGGAGCCCGAGCTGCAACGGCCCATGGACCAGCCGCAGCGTCTGACCAAGGGCGACGAGAACGTCTGGCAGTTTCTCAACCTGTCGTCGTTCGCCGAGTACATGCTGGTCCACGAGCACGCCATCGCCAAGATCCGGGAGGACATGCCCCTGGATCGGGCGGCCCTGATCGGCTGCGGGGTGACCACGGGCGTCGGGGCCGTCATTCACACCGCCAAGGTGGAGCCTGGCAGCACCGTCGCCGTAATCGGCTGCGGCGGCATCGGGCTATCAGCCATCAACGGCGCCGCCATCGCCGGCGCCGCGCGGATCATCGCCATCGATACCCTGGACAGCAAGCTGGAGCTTGCCCGCAAGTTTGGCGCCACCGACGTCGTGAACGCCAAGGAAAACGACGTCATCGAGGCCGTGAGGGAGATGACCGGCGGCGGCGTGCACTACTCGTTCGAGGCCATCGGCCTCAAGCAGACGGCCGAGCAGTCGTTCAAGATGCTCCAGCGCGGCGGCACCGCCACGGTCATCGGCATGATTCCCGTGGGCACGAACATCGAGCTGCACGGTCCGGAGTTCCTCATGGAGCGCAAGATGCAGGGTTCGAACATGGGCTCGAACCGGTTCCGGGTCGACATGCCGCGATTCGTGGATTTTTACCTGCAGGGCCGCCTGCATCTGGACGACCTGATCTCCCGTCGGATCAAGCTGGAGGACGTCAATGAAGGCATGGCCGCGCTGGAGACGGGGGAAGTGGCGCGCAGCGTCATCATGTTCGACTGACCGGGCGAGGCTGCCTCTGCTCAGCGAATGGCGACGTAACCGAACTGACCTGAGCGGTACACCCGGAGCAGCAGCTGCCCATCATCACGCCTCGCCACCTCTCTGAGCTCGGCGAGGTTCACGATAGCCCGACGGTTGGCGGCCACAAGGATGTCCCCGGGCCGCAGCCCGAAGCGATACGCATCGCTGTCCGGATCGACGTCCAGCACCAGCACGCCGGCGCCCATGCTCGGCTCGTCCTGATTGCGGAAATTCTGCAGCTGGGTTCCCGCGAGCCGGCGATCGATGCGGCGGCCCCGAACCTTTTCCAGCTTGTCCTCGCCGATCTTGAGCGTGACCTGCCGCGGCTCGCCGTCGCGAACGACCTCGATCTGAACCTGGTCCCCCACGAAGGTCACCGCCGCCTGGCTGTGAAAGTCGGCAATCTTGCCGATGTCCCGATCACCCACGCGGGTGATGATGTCCCCGGCCTGCAGGCCGCCGGATTCCGCCGAGCTGTCCGGCTCGACCTCCACCACGACCACGCCCTCGCGGCGGTCGACGCCAAACGCCTCCGCAAGGTCCACATTCAGCCCCTGAACGGCGAGCCCGAGGTAGCCCCGGCGAACCTCGCCGTGCTCGATCAGCTGTTCCATGATCGCCTGGACCATGTTCGAGGGAATGGCGAAGCCGATGCCCACGTTGCCACCGCTCGGCGCCAGGATGGCCGTGTTGATGCCCACCAGGCGCCCGGCCAGATCCACGAGCGCGCCGCCCGAGTTGCCGGGGTTGATGGACGCATCGGTCTGGATGAAATCCTCGTAGCCCTCTATGCCGAGGCCGCTGCGCCCGAGCGCGCTGATGATCCCGCTGGTCACCGTCTGGCGGAGCCCGAAGGGGTTGCCGATAGCCACAACGAAGTCGCCGACCCGCAGATCTCCGGAGTCCGCAAAGCCGATCTGCTGCAGGTCGTCGGCATCCACCTTGAGCACGGCCAGATCGACCTGGGGATCGCTGCCAACCAGCTCGGCGGTAATCGACCGGCCGTCGGCCAGCGTCACGGTCACCTCGTCAGCACGCTCGACGACGTGATTGTTGGTCACGATGTAGCCGCTGTCGGCATCGACCACCACGCCCGAGCCCGCGCTCTGCGTTCGCCGGAAGCGGCGCTGGTCTGGAACGTTGAAGAACCGGCGGAAGAAAGGGTCTTCCAGCAGGGGGTTACGAACCTGGACCGTGGTGTAGGTGGCGATGTTCACTACCGCGGGCGTGGCCCGATCGAGCATGGGCGCGAGGCTGGGAAGCTGCTCGCCTCCCGGCAGCTCCAGCGGCAGCGCCGCCGTTGCCGCCATGCTGCTCAGCACCAGCCACCCAAACGCCGCGCACTTCAGAGCGTGCCTCAATTGACCGATCCTCGCCTTCGTTGATCCCACAGAGGTTGGACAGTGTCCGTTTGCCGGCAGTTCCACCAGAACGGGGCGGCCGGCGTGCGCTCAGTGTACACTCACCGCTCGCTTTCGGGGGACCTCGACCGTGCCGATCAAGAACATTTTTGACGCCGTCCAGCGCGAAAAGGCCAACATCGAGAACTTGAGCGTCGAGGATCTCAAGCAGGCCCTGGCAGAAGATCCCGACCTTCTGCTGCTCGACATTCGCGAGATTCAGGAGCGCGTGGATCTGGGCACGATCCCGGGCTCCATCCACGTCCCGCGGGGCATGCTGGAGTTCTGGGCGGACCCGGCGAGCCCGTACTATCGTGACTACTTTCAGGAAGGCCGGCGCACCGTGGTTTTCTGCGCCGGCGGCGGCCGCTCGGTGCTGGCCGTCAAAGCCCTCGAGGACATGGGCTTCGCCCACGTCGCTCATCTGGAGCCCGGCTTCGGAGGTTGGAAAAAGGCCGCCGAGCCCATCGAGGACGTGGCCTCGACCAGCCGCTGGGTCAGGCGTCCCGGGGACGGCTGAAGCATCCGGCTCCCAACGACGTCACCGCGGGATGGTCACGAAAGACCGCTCGTGCCAGAATCGAGAAGCTTCTGGCGGGACTAGCTCATCTGGTAGAGCGACAGCTTCCCAAGCTGTAGGCGACGGGTTCGAGTCCCGTGTCCCGCTCCATTTCCATCCCGGCGGCTTCAAGCGCCCGGGCTTCCTCCCTGCTCCGACAGCACCAGTGCGGCCGGCCACACCCCCCTTACGGAATTGAGCAGCCAGACGCCGTCGGCCTCTGCCAGGCGGCTCGCAGGAATACGTGCTTCTTTGAGCACGTTGGAGCCGATAAGCGCCTGACGCTCGATCCCGGGCAGCAGACCGCAGTCGATGGCCGGGGTGAGCATCTCTCCGCCAATCTCAACCGCCACGTTCGCGATGGTCGACTCGGTCAGCTCCCCGTCAGCGTTGACGAGCAGCACGTCGTGAACTTCGGGATGGACGCTTCGCGCCGCGTCGAGGGCCTTGTCATAAATCGAGCGATGCGTCGTCTTGTGGTAGACGAACTCGCTCTGAAGACCCTGGGTCCGCGGCGAGAGAGCAACCCGGTAGGGCTCCGGCAACGGGTTCAGCTTCGATGCCTCGACCCTCGCTCGGCCGGCGCGGTCGGCGAGCAGCCGGACGCGCATGGGTTCCCCGTAAGCCGTCGCGGCTGCTTCGAGCACGGCTCTCGCCGTTCCAGGTTCCATCGGCCAGCAGAAATAATCGGCCGCGCGCTGGAGCCGCTCCAGGTGCTCGTCGAGATGGCGAAACCCGCCATCTGGATGCCACGCGATGGTCTCCAAAAGCTCGAATTCCCGACGCCCGCCAGTGACGATGCGAGCTTTTGCGAAGCACTCCCCATACTCGTCCTCGGCTTCCGAGTCCCAGACGATGCCACCACCCACACCGTACTCCACCTCGGACGTCGCCTTGTCGATGGCGGCTGTACGTATGGCGACGTTGAACTGACAGCGCCCGTCCGGACGCACGAAGCCAATGGTGCCGGTGTAGATGCCTCGCGGATCGGTCTCCAGCTCCCGGATGATCTCCATGGTCCGCCGCTTCGGCGCGCCGGTGATGGACGCCGCCGGGTAGAGGGCTCGAAACAGGTCCCGCAGGGTCGCGTTCGATCGGGCACTGACGGTGCTCGTCATCTGCCAGACGGTCGGGTAACGCTCCAGGGCAAAAAGATCGGCGGCGACCACCGAGCCGATCTCGGCAATGCGGCCGAGGTCGTTGCGGACCATGTCGGTGATCATGAGGTTCTCGGCGAGGTTCTTCGCCGATCCAGCAAGCCATTCCGCCTGAGCCCGATCGGTCCCGTCACGCAAGCCTCGCGGGGCGGTGCCCTTCATGGGTCGGGAAACGAGCTGCGTCCCGTCGCGGGAGAAGAACAGCTCGTGGGAAGCGCTGGCGATCGCAAACTCGGGCGTCTCGATGAAGGCTGCAAGGCCGGGCCCCTGGGAGCCCACCATGTGCGCAAACAGGTCGGCGGGTGAGAACTTCAGACGAGCGCGCAACCGAAACGAGTAGTTGACCTGATAGGTGTCGCCCGCCTCGATGTAATTCCGTATCCGGGCGATGGCGGAGTCGTAGTCATCGCGGGTGACCGTGGCCGACCATCCATCAAGGCAGTCGCCGGCCGCAAAGGGAAGCGCCTCGCTAAACAGCGCGCGCCGGTAGAGAGCGAACCACCCCGGCGGCAGCGGGCCGCGGGAGCTGTGCGTGGCCAGCTCGGGCGCAATTCCCGGCGACGCTTCATAGGTCAGGAATCCCGCCGCGTAGAGGCCGTCCTGTGACGTGCGGCTCTCGACCTCGTCGATGACGTCCAGAACCTGATCCTCGCGTTGCGCTATGAGCAGCTCGACGGGTTCGGAGAAGCGCAACCAACGTTGCGCGGCGGCATCGTAGACTGTGACGTCCGTCGACATGGGCTCGCAGGTTCGGGTGGCCGGATATGCTAACCGCGGTCAGCGACGGGACTCAACGCGATGCCCTGCATAGCGGCGAGAGGAGTCGTGACCGCTGCCCGAGGCGCCGCCCGACGATCAGTCGAATCGGAGCAGATCGGCGGAGATGACCTCGACGGATCTCCGCTCACCGAGCATGAAGGCGGCCATGGCCCGGGCGAAGTAGTCCCGGGGTTCTTCCAGGAACGCCGCATGATCCGCTCCCGGTATGCTCACCCAAGCCTTGTCCGCCGTTGCCAGCCCGTCAAAGAAGCGCGCCAAGTTCCGGGAGTCGGTGAGAGGGTCGTGCTCGGCATCCAGTAGCAGCGTCGGAACGGTCACGCGTCCCGCATCCAGGGCGAGCCATTCGGGATAGGCGCGCCAGTCCGCGCGCACCGGATCGTGTTCCAGCGCGCTTTCCACGAAGGCATCCACCGTGGCCTGGCTCGCAGCCCCCGGTGCTATGAAGTCCGACCTGGCGTCGGCCGCGGAGTTGGCGATCCGCGCCGGCTCCGCGGTCAGCCCCGGGGGGTTGACCGCCGAGTCCTGGCGCAACGGGTATCCAAAGACGATGAGCCCGGACATGAGCTCCGGCCGCTGCTGCGCGACGAGCTGGGACACCATGGCTCCTCGGGAGTAGCCGAACAGATAAGGCTTGGGCAGCCCGGGATTGCGCTGCGCGATCCAATCCAGCACGGCGATGACGTCGCGGGCCGCCCGGGACGGCGTGAGCCAACCGGAGGCGTCGCGCGGCGTGTCCCCATAGCCTCGCAGGTCCAGCGCGTAGGCGGCGATGCCCTCCTCGACCAGAGCATCCATGAGCGAAAGGTCTTCTCCGGGAACGTTCAGATCGAAGTTGGGCCGCGCGCTCCAGGTGCGACCGTGCACGAGCAGCACCACCCGCGTAGCGGTGGCCGGGGCCTTGCGCCACACGGCAATAGGCACGCCCTCGACGATGACGTGGTGGGCCGACAGCGGACGCGCCCGCTCGCTCGAGATCGCGATCCCGGGAAGCACGGCTAGCAGGAATACGAAAATCAGGGCCAGTGCCAGCCAGTACCTGGCCGGGAGGCGTGTCGTCAAAGTGCTCTTCATCGTCCTAGTCCAAACTCCGACTCGGCCCACCGCATTGCGCCCCGGGACCACGCAGTCGCCACCGACTATAGATTCACCCTTCTGGAACGTCTAATGTTCAGGGCCTCAAAACAACGCGGTTCACGGGGGAAACGAGATGGATGTCTCGGGCAAGATCATCGTCGTCACCGGCGGCGCCAGCGGTATCGGGCGCGCCATGGCGCAGCGCTTCCATGCCGAAGGCGCTGCCAAGGTGGTCGTCGCCGACCTGGACGGCGAAGGCGCGCGCCGGGTGGCCGACGACGTGAAAGGCTCGTCCATGCAGGTAGATGTCGGCAGGGAAGCAGATCTCGTGGCGCTGATCGAGCACACCGAATCCGATTTCGGACCGATCGACCTGTTCTGCTCGAACGCGGGCATCGGCATAGGAAAGGGTATCGACGAGCCCGACGAGGTGTGGGAGACGATCTGGAAGGTAAACACCATGTCCCACGTCTACGCCGCCCGGCACATGGTGCCGCGCATGAAGGCGCGAGGGGGCGGCTACCTGTTGAACACCGCCTCGGCGGCGGGCCTGCTGACGCAGATCGGCTCGGTCACCTACGCGGTGACCAAGCACGCCGCGGTCGCGCTGGCCGAGTGGATCGCGATCACCCACGCCCGTGACGGCATCAAAGTGTCCGTGCTCTGCCCCCAGGCCGTTCGCACACCGATGACGGCCGATGGCCCGGGCGTGGCCGGGGTGGACGGCATGATCGAACCGGAGGAAGCCGCCGAAAGCGTGATCCAGGCGCTGCGCGAGGAGCGCTTCCTGGTGCTGCCCCATCCGGAGGTCGCCACCTACATCCAGCGCAAGACCTCCGACTACGACCGCTGGCTCAACGGCATGCGCCGCCTTCAGGATCTATACATCGCCCAGGAAGGCGAGTGACGTCTGCAACCGCGTCTGCAACCGCGTCTGCAACCGCGTCTGCGACGGCATCTGCCATTGAGGCCGCCGGCTGAGCCGGTCGTTTCAGCCAAGAAGGTCCGCCACGGCCCGCTTCGCCATCACCTTGACCAGGTGAGCCCGGTAGTCGGCCGAGGCGTGCAGGTCGTTGTTGAATCCCGCATCCGGGACCTCGACGCCGTCGAGGGCCGCCGGATCGAGGTCACGGTTCAGCACCTCCTCGATACCTGTCGCGCGGAACGCGCAGGGGCCAGCGCCGGTTACCCCGACGCGCACCTTGCCGCCGAAGTCCGCCACCAGCACGCCCACCACCGCGTAGCGGGAAGCGGGGTTGGGAAACTTCCGGTAGGCGGCCCGGCTCGGCACGGGAAAATCGATACGCGTAATCAGCTCTCCAGGATTGAGGGCCGTCTCGAAAAGGTCCTTGAAGTAGTCGTCCGCTTCGATGCTGCGGGTCTGGGTGTGCACCGTGGCGCCCAGGCCGATCAGCGCAGCGGGGTAATCGGCCGCCGGGTCGCTGTTGGCGACGGAGCCACCAAGCGTGCCCCGGTTGCGAACCTGGCCGTCGCCGATCTGGCCCGCGAGGAAGGCCAGCACGGGAAGCTTCGCACGAATCTCCGGAGAGCTCGCCACCGCATCGTGCACGGTGAACGCGCCGATGCTGACGCGGTCGGCGCTCACCTCGATGCCGCTGAGCATATCGATGCCGGAGAGGTCGATGACGTCGGTCGGCGCGGCCAGCCGCTGCTTCATCGTCGGAATGAGCGTCTGCCCCCCGGCCATGTAGATCCCGTCGTCCACGGATTCGAAGAGGCCGACGGCTTCCTCTACCGACGCCGGGCGGTGGTAGTTGAACTGATACATGGCTCCTCCTAGCCCCGAAGCGCTCGCCAGACCTTTTCGGCCGTGGCTGGCATGGAAATGTCGTTGACCCCGATGGCGTCGGTGACGGCGTTCATGATCGCTGCTGGGGAGCCGATGGCGCCGGCCTCACCGCACCCTTTCACGCCAAGCGGATTGTGGGTGCAGGGCGTCACCGTGGTGTCGACCACGAAGTCCGGCACGTCGTCCGCGCGCGGCATGCAGTAGTCCATGTAGCTGCCCGTCTGCAGCTGGCCGTAGTCGTCGTACACGCCGTGCTCGAGCAGCGCCTGTCCCGCACCCTGAGCGACCCCCCCGTGCACCTGCCCATCGACGATCATGGGATTGATGACGTGCCCGAAGTCGTCGACGGCGACGAAGTTGACGAGCCGGACCACGCCCGTCTCCTCTTCGATCTCCACCTCGGCGATGTGCGTTCCCGCCGGGTAGGTGAAGTTTTCTGGGTCGTAGAAGGCCTTCTCCGAGAGACCCGGCTCGAGATCTTCGGGGTAATTGGCCGGCACGTAAGCCGCAAAGGCAACCTCTCCGAAGGACAGCGANNATCCGCCTCGAGCATGTGCGCGGCGATGCGTTTGCCCTTGGCGATGATCTTGTCCGTGGCCGCCATCAGCGCCGAGCCCCCGACCGCCAGCGACCGCGAGCCGTAGGTGCCGAGACCGAACTCGACGCGGCCAGTATCACCATGCACCACCTCGACACTTTCGAAGGGTACGCCCAGCCGGTCAGACACCACCTGAGCAAAAGTGGTCTCATGGCCCTGGCCGTGACTGTGGGAACCGGTGAAGACGGTGACGGAACCGGTCGGGTTCACCCTCACCTCGCCGCTCTCGTAGAGCCCGACCCCCGCGCCGAGCTGAATCGCCAGCTGCGATGGCGCAAGGCCACAGGCTTCGATGTAGCAGGCAAAGCCAATGCCGCGCCGCTTTCCTGCCGCTTCGGAAGCGGCCCGGCGGGCGGGGAAGCCGGCGTAGTCGACGAGCGCGAGCGCTTTGTCCAGACCGGCCTCATAGTCACCGGTGTCGTAGACCAACGCCACCGGCGTCTCGTACGGGAACTGATCCGGCCGGATCAGGTTGCGCCGCCGCAGCTCCGCCGGATCCATGCCCAGCTCCCTGGCCGCGGTCTCCACGATTCGCTCCACCACGTAAGTGGCCTCCGGACGCCCGGCACCGCGATAGGCGTCTACCGGCGCGGTGTTGGTGTACAGGCCCTGCACTTCCACGTAGATGTTCGGCGTCCGGTACTGGCCGGCCATCAGCGTCCCGTAGAGATAGGTCGG
>JABAHR010010445.1_pt1 | contig 31661 bp, 27 predicted proteins | sample 7062101 | NCBI WGS metagenome assembly JABAHR01 (sample SAMN14534553, study PRJNA622989) | marine sediment metagenome | biome: marine biome [ENVO:00000428]; feature: marine pelagic biome [ENVO:01000023]; material: deep marine sediment [ENVO:00002113] | place: India: Gulf of Kutch | collected...
AGAAGAAGTTAAAAAACAGGCTGAAGCAGAATTGAAAGGGGTTTCTGACGAAGTCTCACTTCAGAACCTAAAAGCCAAGTTTGTCGGTAGAAAGGGTGTTATTACCGAAATTTTAAAGGGTATGAAGGACGTATCATCTGAAGACCGCCCAAAGATGGGGCAGCTGATTAACGAAGTAAAGACAGCAATTGAACAACAGTTTGATGATAAATCCCGTCAACTAAAAGAAGAGAAGAAAAAAAAGGCGATTGCGGAAGAAAGAATAGATGTAACTCTTCCAGGAAGATCTGTGCCTTTGGGCGCAAAACACCCTGTTACTCAAGTTATGGAAGAAATCATAGGGATCTTTGAGAAAATGGGTTTTGAGGTGGCTGAAGGCCCAGAAATAGAAACAGATTACTATAACTTTGAAGCACTAAATATCCCCAAAAACCATCCTGCACGTGATATGCAGGATACTTTCTATATCTCGGATGATATTGTTCTCAGAACTCATACTTCCCCTGTTCAGATACGTGTTATGGAGAAACAACAACCTCCTATAAAAATAATAGCTCCAGGCCGTGTGTACCGCTGTGACAGTGATGTCTCCCACACTCCTATGTTTCATCAAATCGAGGGCTTGCTAGTGGATAAAGACATTACTTTCGGAGATTTGAAAGGAGTTCTTACCGAGTTTCTAAGGCTGGTTTTTGGAGAAGGCCTTGGGATAAGATTCAGACCAAGTTTTTTCCCGTTTACAGAGCCTAGTGCAGAGGTTGATATAGAATGTGTAATCTGCTCAGGCAAAGGCTGCAGAGTTTGTAAGGAAAGCGGTTGGCTTGAGATTCTAGGCTGTGGCATGGTAGATCCCGAAGTCTTTAAAAGCGTAAATTACGACTCTGAAGTATACAGCGGTTTTGCCTTTGGAATGGGTATAGAGCGGATCACTATGCTTAAGTTTGGTATAAATGATATAAGACTATTTTTTGAAAATGATGTGAGGTTTTTAAAACAGTTTGTATAGAGTGATGCATGTGATGAATTGATTTTAATTCTCATGTATATTAGTAATCCACGATTTAAAAACAACATATAAAAGGAGCGTGGAAAAATGTCTGTTAGACCCGATCACTGGATTAAAAAAATGGCAACGGAACACGGAATGATTGAGCCGTTTATTGATGAGCAGGTAAGAGAAGGGACAATTTCATACGGTGTTTCTGCTTATGGATATGATATAAGGGTTAGCAGAGAATTTAAGATTTTTACTAATATTAATAACTCAATTGTAGATCCCAAAAACTTTGACGATAACTCCTTTGTCGAAATCGAATCAGATGAATGCATTATTCCGCCAAATTCCTTTGCTCTTGCTAGGACTGTCGAATACTTCCGCATACCAAGAAGCGTAATTACCTTGTGTGTTGGAAAGTCCACATACGCACGCTGCGGTATAATTGTTAACGTAACTCCATTTGAGCCCGAGTGGGAAGGTTATGTTACATTGGAGATATCAAATACAACTCCGTTGCCAGCAAAAATATATGCAAATGAAGGCATAGCACAGGTTCTATTTTTTGAGTCAGACGATATCTGTGAAACCTCATATGCAGACAAAAAAGGTAAGTACCAAAAGCAGGTAGGAATTACACCTCCTAAGCTCTAAAATTAAGTACTGAACTGCAGATATTTCGTAGTTGTATCTAGCCTATATTATTGAAGTTTTTCTCTTTTCTGGAAATAGAGTTTATCACCCCGATTTTACTTTCCTTTAGGGGTTTTTCGTGTTATAATATCTTATCTTTTTTTCCCGCCTATGAGTCAATACGGAGGTAGCTAAATTTTGGAAGTTAAAAGGGATCCGGAGGGCAATATTCCTACAGAAGAAAACAACTCTTATAGTGCAGAACAAATTAAGGTTTTGCCCGGTTTAGAAGCGGTCAGAAAACGCCCTGATATGTACATTGGTGACACCAGTGCTAGGGGTTTTCACCATCTAGTATTTGAAGTTCTTGACAATAGTGTTGACGAAGCCCTTGCAGGATTTTGTGACAAAATCATAGTCACCATCCACGTTGACGGCAGTCTCACGGTTGAAGATAACGGACGTGGTATTCCGGTTGATAAACATGAAGAGACTGGAAAGTCAGCTGCTGAAGTTGTAATGACAATGCTTCACGCAGGAGGAAAATTTGAGGGCAAAGTATATCAAGTTTCAGGTGGTCTCCATGGTGTGGGTGTTACAGTCGTAAATGCACTGTCTGAATATCTGATACTCGAGATAAGAAGGGAAGGAAAAGTTTGGTATCAAAGATACGAGCGCAGTGAGGCGGTAACAGAGCTTAAATCAACTGGAAAAACTGATAGGTCTGGAACAAAAATTAGGTTCAAACCAGATGACACCATATTTGAGGTAACAGAATTCAATTACGACACCTTAGCTCATAGAATAAGAGAGCTTGCATTTCTAAACAAAGGACTAGTTATACAAATAGTTGATGAGCGAACTGGTAAAGATCAGGAATTTTTCTATGAGGGTGGAATTGTAGCATTTATTGACGAGTTAAATAGAAATAAAAGACCTCTCCATCCAGAGCCAATTTACGTCTCAGGTGAGAAAGACGATATCATTGTAGAGGTTGCACTTCAATATAATGACAGTTATTCAGAGACCATATTCTCGTATGCAAATAATATTAACAATATAGAAGGGGGAACCCATCTTACGGGATTTAGAGGGGCTCTTACACGAACTGTTAACAAATATGCAGAAGACAAAGGGCTTGTTAAAAACGCTAAAGTTTCCTTAAGTGGAGAAGATGCCCGAGAAGGTTTGACTGCTGTAATAAGTGTAAAACTTCCCGATCCAAAATTTGAGGGTCAAACAAAAACAAAACTTGGAAACACTGAAGTAAAAGGAATAGTAGAAGTACTCCTAAATGAAAAACTGGGTACCTTCTTTGAGGAAAATCCTTCAGTTTCTAAAAAGATTATTGAGAAAGCAGTTGATGCAGCAAGAGCGAGAGAAGCTGCAAGAAAAGCTAGGGAGCTTACTAGAAGAAAGAGTGCGCTCGAGTCAGGTTCTCTACCAGGTAAGCTTGCAGATTGTCAGGAGCGTGACCCAGAGTTGTGCGAGGTGTATCTAGTTGAGGGTGAATCTGCTGGAGGCTCGGCAAAACAAGCTCGTGCCAGATACAATCAAGCTGTTCTTCCTCTCAAGGGAAAGATATTAAATGTTGAGAAAGCAAGGTTTGATAAAATGCTTAGTAACGAAGAAATTAGAACCCTGATCACTGTACTTGGTACAGGGATCGGAGCGGACGATTTTGATATTAGTAAGCTACGTTATCATAAGATAATTCTAATGACTGATGCTGATGTAGACGGATCTCACATAAGAACCCTCTTGCTTACATTCTTCTATCGTCATTTCCCTGAAATAATTGAAAAGGGCCATCTTTATGTAGCACAGCCTCCTCTATACCGTGTAAAGAAAGGTAAGGACGAAAAATACTTAAAGGATGATTATGAGTACGAAGATCACTTCTTAGAGCTTGGTACTGGAGGAATCTCACTGAAAATCTCAGAGAATGGAAGTGCCGCCAAAGAAATAAAAGGAGCAAAACTTTTAGATATAATCAAAAAATCTATCTCATATGAAAAAGGTCTGAATAGGATCGCGAAACATGGAAGAGATCTTAAAATCGTCGATGCTTTTGCAAGCAGAGATGGGTTTAAAAAGAGTCATTTAAAACCAGAGAACGAACCTGAGTTTGAGGCGCACTTGCAGGGGATAAAAGAATGGATTGAGGCTCGTTATCCAGAGGTAAGCTCGTTGGATTGGAAACTTCTTGATGACCCCGAGCATGACTGCTCCAAAATATCATACAGCTTCAAAGAAAACGGGCGTAATAGAAGTACAACTATCGACTTTGATTTCTTAAACTCACCTGATTTTGAAGAGGTCAAGAAGCTTAAGGATTCTATTAAAGCTGCAGGAGACCCGCCATATGGATTAGGTGATAAAGATGACTCTTTTGAACTACCAAGCCTATCTGAGGTTACAGAGCATATACTAGCACGTGGTAAAAAAGGTATGTCCATTCAACGATACAAAGGTCTTGGGGAGATGAACCCTGAGCAGCTTTGGGAAACCACTATGAACCCAGAGACGCGTGTGCTAAGACAAGTAATGATTGAGGATGCATTTGAGACTGATGAGATATTCACTGTACTCATGGGAGATCAGGTTGAGCCACGAAAACTCTTCATAGAAACAAACGCTCTTAACGTAAGCAACCTAGACGTCTAGTCCGGGGCCATTATAAACTTCCACTTTTATAACTAGAGATTATTATTACTTGAAGCTATATATAAGTTTAAAATCCCCAAATGCCATAATGCTGCATAACTAGGATCGCTACGCTGATGACAAGAAGATTCACTATAGCTAGAGGGAAAAGTACTTTCCAACCAAGGCTCATTACTTGGTCATAACGAAATCTTGGAAGCGTAAAACGAACCCATATAAAGAAGAACAGGAATGTTAGTACCTTGCCGACAAAAACGAGTGGTGGCAGGTACCAGTGTGTATCAATATCAATTCCAAACCATCCGCCAAATGGAAGCGGATACCAACCGCCAAAAAATAGAGCTACTACCAGACACGACATCACGATCATGTGTGTGTACTCAGCCATAAAGAACATGGCAAACTTCATACTGCTGTACTCTGTGTGATAACCGGCCACAATCTCAGGCTCAGCCTCAGGCATATCAAAAGGAAGTCTGTTGGTCTCTGCAAAAACTGCGGCCAGGAACACTACAAAGCCCAGAATTTGAGGAAATACAAACCAGTAGTGCTGTTGAGCTTCAATTATATCTCCCAGTCTCATAGAGCCTGTCCACATTATTATTCCAAGTATTGAAACACCCATAGCAAGCTCATAGCTAACCATCTGAGCTGCTGCTCTGAGCCCTCCAAGGAATGAATATTTGCTATTTGACGCCCAGCCCCCTAAAACAACTCCATAAACTCCTAACGAACCAAAAGCGAGAATGTAGAGCAGACCAACATTTAGATCAGCTATCTGAAGCTTAACAAACAGCGGCTCATGAAGGAGACCAAAAAGAGTTGTCTCAAACCCTCTTCCTATAGGCACCACAGCAAGGGCAACTAGGGCTGTAATAAGAGAAAACGCTGGAGCTGCTATGTAAATATATTTACTTGCGTCTTTGGGGATGATGTCTTCTTTAAATATGAATTTAACGCCGTCAGCGAGCGGCTGAAGAAAACCAAAGGGTCCAACACGGTTTGGACCTAATCTGTCCTGTATAAATGCGCTTACGCGTCTTTCTGCCAGTGTTAAATAGGCAACGAGTGTTAGCACTACGAAGAAAACTAGTGCAATTTTTAATATTGTAAATCCCAAGTCAGCCCAAATCATATTTTATCACTTATTCCTAGTTGGAAGTGCTTATTCCTAATGTTCCTATATAGTCGTAATTTATTCCTGCATAATTAGGCAAGTAATTGGCTATGTCATGCATAATCTCTGAAGGCCCGTCATAACTAAAACTCGCTGCCTGAAGATTTTGTCCTAATAGTGTTAAAATTTCCCAATCAGGTTTTGCTGTCCCCGGTGGATCTATCGCTTTTCTAACTCTCTGCACTCGTCCTCGGTCATTAGTAAAAGTTCCCTCTTTTTCATATGGGCTAACCCCTGGGAGGATTGCATGAGCAAGTCTTACCGTCTCTGTTAGTTTGTAATCCTGTACAACCAATAGTTTTAATTTAGATAGTGCGCCTCTGAGCTTATCCTTATCTTCCTCAACTACTACGTCGAATAGATCCAGTCCAGCTACATATAAAACGTTAATCCAACCTTTCTGAATAGAGTCAATTAACTCTAAAATATGGCCCGATCCATATAGGAATCCCATATCTTTCACCCCAGAGCTATTTGGATAAGGATCTGTGCTTAATAAACCGTGTTTTTTGGGTTCATTTATAAGTCCTATATTTCCTACAACCTTACTTGTATTGCCTATCTTGCTTATCTTCTTTAATAAGAATAATTCTTCGTTAGTCTGATTTGCCGATGCAACAAATGCTATAGACTGTGGAAAGCCTTCCTTGGCTTTTGCTATTTCAGATCCGACAAATTCCATTGCTTGATCCCACTCTGCAAGCTTAAATCCTTCACCTTCTCTAAGGATTGGGTCTCTGAGCCTAGTTTTATCTTCCTGAACTTCCTTGAATTCGTAGCGTCCCCTGTCGCATATCCAGTGATCATTGACATCCACATTGACTCTAGGTCTAACCCTTGAAACCTTCCCTTTTCTTGGATCAACTCCTACAGTAATGTTGCATCCATTACTGCAAAGAGTGCAAACAGTATCAGTAAACTGCCAGTACCATACCCTCTCTTCATGAAGAGTATCTTTGTTTAGCAGTGCACCAACGGGACAAAGATCCGTTACATTGCCAGCAAGCTCATTCTTTAGCTCTTTTCCAGGGAAGACGACAATTTTCTTTCTAAACCCACGCCCACTATATCCAAGCTCGCCTGTTTTTGTAACTTCATCAGTGAACCTAACACACCTTGTGCACATGATACAGCGGTTTGGGTCATAGATTATTTTATCGCTTAAGTAGTATTTCTTTCTTACTTTCTTCTCTTCTGGTCCTTCAAATCTGCTGTAACCTGGTCCGTGTTCTACTGTTGTGAGCTGAAGTGGGCACTCTCCTCCCTTATCGCATATAGGGCAATCAAGTGGGTGGTTAATTAAGGTGAATTCAAGAGTAGCTTTTCTAGCTTTTACTGCTCTCTCAGTATTGGTTTTGACAATGAGCCCATCCCTTGCATAAGTGTTGCAAGCGGGCATTACTTTTGGAACGCCCTCAACCTCTACTAAACATTGTCTACACTGGGCCACAACGCTTAATGATGGGTGATAACAAAAGTGAGGTATATCAACACCCATTCTGGACGCAGCCTGTATGATATTAAGGCCGTCTTCGACTTCAATTTCTTTTCCGTCTATAGTAAGTTTTGGCATGGAGAATTTCTAAAAAAATTAAAGTTCCGAAAATAGTATCTGACCATTATTACATTAGCAAGTTGGCCCATGTAGTTGAGTCTACCCGATATATGAAATTATGCTCAGAACTAAGCATTCATCATACAACTGTGACCAAATCGAGCATAAAAATATCAAGCATTATTGAGTACTTATGGTAATGTCAATTATCTATAGATATGAGAATTAGAATGTTGTTTAAATAGTGTTGTGTTATACTTGAAAGAGGACAAAATGCGCTCAAAAGTACTTAAACCCATTGCAGTATTCCTCTTAATTGTAGCTCTGTTGATAGCGGTTGCATTTTTTGTAGTCCGATCAAGTGTTTTTAAACAATTTCTTAGAGTTACAACTAATGCTGTAGTAAGCACTCTGACTGACCAGGGTTTTATTATAGGAAGCATAGAAGGAGACATTCTTAGAGGAATTATATTAAGAGATGTTTCCTTTGAAATTGAAGGTGAGACTTTCATAGAGTCAGATGAAATTTTTATAGATTATTCTCTTCCGCTACTTCTCGACAGCTCTATGTTGTTCAGTAAGGTCATCCCTCTAGATGAGGTCTCAATAACTGGTCTTCAAGTAAATCTTATTCAGAATGAAGATAGGACGTGGAATTTCGAAAAGTTAGGGGCCTGGGAAGAGCCACAAGAAAGAAAAGACTCACCTAATTGGAACATTTTTATACAAAACGTCATATTATCCCAAGCAAAAATTAGAATAGACGACCGATATAAAAAAGAAGTTATAGATCTCAAATCTGACAAGATCGATCTAACAATCAAGATGTTCAGAATCGATGAGAGAATCGATATTAAGCTTAAAAAGAGTAATCTCGGTATCGTTTTTCAAGATGCTGAGGGTGATATTTTATATCTAGATGACATAATCGGCAAAGCGACATATAAAAAGGGAAGGGGCAAGGACGAATTTAATATAAAAGACTTAAGATTTATCTCAGGTAGCACCAATTTCCTGATTAAGGGAATTGCTAACAACCTACAGCATCCTGAATTTACCCTAAAAGCTTCTGCCTTGAATATTGGCAGGGATGCGGGAATGGGCAATATCAATATGGAGCTGGAAGCAAAGGGCAGCTATGAAAATTACCGCTATCTAAAAGCCAATGGAGAGCTTAAGCTCGTTAACTCAAAGCTAAAAGGAGAAGACATAGACGGTAGTATAAAGGATATAAATGTCGATGGTACAAAGGTCGTATTAAACGGCGGAAAAATTAATACGGATTTTGGTAATTTGTCTTTCTCTGGAGATTTGAACCTTGATGAGATGCTGGGTGATGGACTAAATAATAAAAACAAACTAAATTTAAACATCTCTATTAATACTTTAAATGCCTCTAAAGTTTTTCATATGTTTGAGACAGACGAGACGCTTGAAGAAAATAAAGAATTAGAAGAACAAATAGATTCAATCCTTGATGCTAGTCTTGATGGTGTATTAAACATAAATGGCAACTGGAGCAAGAATCAGCACTTTCAAGCCAAATTCGATATATCTAATCTTAGCCTAACCGGAAGTGATGTTGGAGAGCTTAATGTAAGTGGTCCGATAGCACTTAAGAGTGGATCTCTTGATTATGATTTGAATGCAGATTTTATAAAAACAGATTTATCTTTTCTGCTCAAAGATGATAATTTCAAAAGTAGTCTTAACTCAAAGTTTTTACTAAAAGGTTCTATACCACTTGAAGAAGATTCTGAAGATGGTCTCAAAGGCACAATTTCTGGTGAAATTCTACCTTCAAATCTTTCAGGAATCGACATAAAAGAGGGAAGAATTCTAGCAAACTACGATAAGAGTATTGTTGATATTAAAACTCTTTTGATCGATTCTGATCCAATTACCCTAAAGGCTTCAGGGAACCTCAATAAGAATGGGATTAAATATAATGTACATATAAGGGACCTTGGTATTTTAGCTAATTTTATATATGATTTCGATATTTTAGGTGTTCTTAAAATAAGCGGTACCATTAAGGGTGATATATCTAGACCTAGGCTAATGCTAAGTGCTAAAGGCTCAGATATTACAAATGAAGTTGAGGGCTTTTTGATTAATAATTTAGATATATCAACGGACAGTTATCTCAGCTATCAGGATCCTAGGGTAAATATAAGAGGAAGTATTAAAGATGCAGATATAAATGGTCAAAGAATTAAGAGTGTGAGTTTCAAAGCCGACAGCAAGGGTGAGATCATCAATGGAAGTATTAATGTTGTTGGTCTTTCCAATAAACGTTATAGTCTTGATTTCAGGTTAACAGAATTAAATGAGACCCAAACCAACATAGAAATAAATAAGATCAAACTTAACTTCCAAAAAGAAGTTCTACAAAATAAAGCCCCGGTTTTAGTCTCAATTTTACAAAATAAAATAAGCATAAGTTCTTTTAACCTTTATCATAAAGACAACTATGTCATTGGATCTGCAGACATAGGATTTGACTATGGACTAAGTGGTTCTTTAGAGCTAAAACAACTTAACTTGACCGATGTGTCCGATTTGTTAGTTCTTCCTTTCCCTTTAAACGGTAGGCTTACAGGTGTTATAGAACTTGATACTTCTCTTAAATACCCTGATATCAAAGCCAATATGAGGGCAGACAATCTAGAGTTTATGAGCTTTAAAAGTGATGAGTTCCTGTTGGATCTTTTGGTATCTAAGAATGGAGTAAATTTTGACTTAAATGTGAATGATAAATCTAAAAAGATACTTACGGCCTCAGGCAAGGCTAATGTAGATCTTAGCGCCCCAGATCTGGGCGAAAGTTACAGAAAGTCTACGATTGATTTCAGCATTCATTCAGATGGAGTTGATATCAGTCCAATAGCAGCATTTAATCCAGAAATAGAAAAAATAGACGGGAAGCTAAAGATTGATGTTAGTGCTTTTGGAACTGGTGAAAATCCAAATGTCTCGGGAAAGATTGAAGTTGATGATGTTAAGCTTGATCTCTATTCGCTTCGCAACGAAGTGGAGATAGATCATGCAGTGATAGACTTAGATGGAATATATGCAGTATTGCAACCTGCAATAATAAATACAGGTGAGGGCAGGGGATTATTTGATGGCAAAATTGATCTTCGAGATCTTTCCTATACTGCTAAGGGAACATTAGATGGGCTCTTGGTAAAATCAAACCCTGATGATGTAACCGCAAACCTTGATGGCGCAATAGATGTTAAGGGTCAAGGGTTCTATGCAATGGTAACAGGAGATATAACTGCAAAAAATGTGAAGGCTATAGTGCCTGAGAAACCCACTAAATATATTGAAAATATTCAGTTTGTAGATGAGCGCGGTATGGAGTTAGATGAGTTTATATTCACTGGTCGTGCCCCCGAGGACTATTTCATAGAATACATTGGAATGGATCTAGACGTGGACATTCCCTCAAATTCATGGGTTAAGGGAAGTGGTGCCAATATCGAGGTTGAAGGCAAGCTCCAGGTAAAGAAAAACTATGGAGAGATGTACGTAATTAGTGGAAGTATCGATGCAGTAAGAGGTGAATATCATTTTATGGGTAAGTTGTTCAACATAGAAGATGGTACAGTAAGTTTCCGAGGCAAAGAAGTTGTAAACCCATTCTTAGATATCAGAGCTCTCTATGAAGTATCAAGTGTAAGTATATTCATCAACTTCTCGGGTACAGCGGAGCAGCCCAAAATCCAGCTCTCAAGCGACCCACCTCTTGAAGAAAACGAGATTGTCTCATATCTGGTTTTCGGTACCTCATCTGAGAACCTCTCGTCTGACGACAGAGTAGCCTTTCAAGAAAAAGCAGGAGAGGTGTTAGGTACTATGGCAGTAGGAGAACTACGAGAAATGCTTGGAGAGGAGTTTGCGCTTGATGTAATTACTATAAAAGGCGGTCAAACTGGGTTTAGGGATACCCACGTTGAGGTAGGAAAGTATATTACGAAAGATTTATATGTGGGCTACGAAAGATTCTCGTATGAGCGTTTTTATTATGAACGCTACTTTTTTAGTCCGGGTCTTTCTTCATCAACAGTTACGGCTAACAGAGCTATCATTGAATACAGGCTTTTTGATTTCTTAACTGTTGAGAGTGAGATAGGTGAAGAGTCAGGAGCTGATTTGTTCTTTAACTTTGATTACTAAAATTCCTACTTATTTAGAAATTTTCTGATACCACGCACAGCCTGCATAATACGTTTCTCATTTTCTACTAGAGCAAATCTTACAGATCCGTCACCAAAGTTTCCAAATCCAATTCCAGGTGAGACTGCAACCTTTGCTTCTTCTATGAGTTGCTTTGAGAATTCAAGTGAACCCATGCTTCTAAACTCCTCAGGTATTTGTCCCCAAACAAACATAGTCCCTTTAGGTTTAGGTATATCCCATCCAGCCCTGGAGAGGCCTTCTACCAGCCTGTCTCGTCTAAGCTTATATAAGTCTCTGATCTCATCCACGCATTCCTGTGGACCATTTAGCGCTGCTATTCCTGCTACTTGGACAGGGGTAAAAATTCCATAATCCATATAACTCTTAATTCTTTTTAGAGCAGATACGATATTCGCATTGCCTACCATGAACCCTATTCTCCACCCAGGCATATTATAGCTCTTAGATAGTGAGTAGAATTCAACCCCCACTTCTTTTGCCCCAGGGATCTGAAGAAAACTCGGAGCTTCATACCCGTCATAACAAAGCTCAGCATAAGCAAGATCGTGAACTACAATAAGTCCAGCTTCCTTTGCCAGCTCATATATACTTTTGAAGAAATCTATATCTACAGTCTCTGTTGTTGGGTTGTTAGGGAAAGAGATCATTAGGACTTTTGGTTTAGGCCAAACTTCCTCCACAACTTTCTTAATGGATTCCACTAAGTCTGTACCACTTGAAAGTGGAACACTCTGTACATCACCCCTTGAGATAATCACCGAGTATATATGAATCGGATATGCAGGGTTTGGTACTATCACTGTGTCGCCAGGTGATAGTATAGATAGCATCAAGTGAGAGATACCCTCTTTTGACCCTATTGTAACTACAGCTTCTGCCTCAGGATCAAGATCAACATCGTATTTCCTTTTATACCAATCACAAACTGCCAGCCTCAGTTTTGGAATACCCGCAGATGCCGAATATCTGTGAGCCCTCGGATCAGTAGCCGCCTCAATTAGTTTATTAACAATATGTTGAGGGGTTGCCTGATCAGGATTACCCATCCCAAGGTCAATAATGTCCTCTCCAGCAGCGCGAGCCTTAGTTTTAAGCTCGTTAACAATGTTAAATACATATGGAGGGAGCCTTCTAATTAATGAAAATTCTTCTGGTGATCCTGGCATCAATGTTCCTTTTTCTTTTTGGAATAATAATATTTAAATCCTTGACAATCTCAAGGAAAATAAGCAAAAATAGTTAATAGTGTATTAATGAACGGGTCTGATGAACACTAAACTTATTTTACTGATTGTAATTTTAAGTTTTTTCTATCCATTATCAAGTAGTTCTTACGAAAAGGACTATCCAAGGTATGGAAAAGCTTCATGGTACGGCGGTAAATTCCATGGCAGAAGAACTGCAAGCGGTGAGCGTTTCAATAAATATGAATTTACAGCCGCTCATAGAAAACTTCCGTTTGGGACAATAATTAGGGTCACTAATCTCAGGAACGGCAAAGATGTATATGTCCGTATCAACGATCGCGGGCCCTTTGTGCACGGCCGCATACTCGATCTTTCTTTGGCATCTGCAGAAGCCCTGCATTTTAATAGAATTGGAGTAATAAGAGTAAAAATTGAGATTATATCCCTGCCGGACGACCCCGCTAGCAGTTGATGTCAAGTGGATGTGATCTTTAGAACTGTTTAACCCTGTGTTAAAATCCAAGAAAGATGAAAGGCATATTAATTGTAATATTATTAATTCTCCCTATGATTTTTTCCTGCGGCAAAAAGGATTTTGCCTCATACCCAACCCCTGAGCAAAAACCTCATCAGCCTGGATATACAATCGAGGGTAACAATCAGGTAGGGCTTGCTTCATGGTATGGACTTGAAGAGCACAACAACTATGCTGCAAGTGGAGAGAGATTCAGTAAATACGATTACACTGCTGCTCATAAAACACTCCCAATGGGTACAGTTGTGAGAGTGACTAATTTAGAGAATGGACGGGATGTTGTGGTTAAGATAAACGACCGAGGACCTTTTGTTGGAGACCGAATAATTGATCTCTCCCATGCACCTGCTCAGTCAATTGATATGATACAAAAAGGAGTGGTTAAGGTAAAAGTGGAGGTTGTATCAACCCCATCTAGTAAAACTTCCAACCCTTTCAAGCCTGAATATACTGTTCAAGTTGCCTCTTACACAAGCCGGTCAATTGCAGAGAGTGCAAAAAGGAAACTTGATGGTGATTTTAATAATGTAAGAGTTGAGATGGCTAATGTTAAAGGCAGTACTTACTACAGGGTTAGGGTGGGGCGCTACGACAGTAAGAAAGCTGCAAGAAAAGCTGCTTCAAAACTTAGAAAGAAAGGTTACACCACAAGAGTTATTCTCGAATAACTAAACAATTTGCCGAGGAACATAATATGAATCAATTTGTTAAATCACATGGATTAGGAAACGACTATTTTGTAATGGATCAATCTCAAATATCCTTTGAGCTTACTCCAGAGGTAATACAGCTCCTTTGTCATAGAAACTATGGAGTGGGATCAGACGGAATACTACTTCTTGTACCATCTGACAAGGCAGATTTTGGTCTAAGAATCTTAAACCCAGACGGCAGCGAAGCTGAGAAAAGCGGAAATGGGCTCAGAATTTTTGCCAAGTACCTTTTCGAGCATGGTTATACAGAGAAAGAAATTTTTAAGATTGATACCCTTGGCGGAATAGTAACAGCTGAACTAGAAGCAAAGAATAGTCATGTGCCTTTTGTAACAGTTGAAATGGGTGAAGCTATTTTTCAGAGTGATATGATCCCAGTTGCTGGAGAAGTGAGAGAAGTAGTTGGTGAGGAAATAAATGTAGATGGAGAGCCAGTCAAAATTACTGCAGTGTCGGTAGGAAACCCCCATTGCGTGGTTTTTGTTGAGGAGCTTGATGAAGAATATGCAAGAATGCTTGGTCCTATGCTTGAGACCCATGAGTTTTTCCCTAACCGCATTAATGTTCAGTTTGCAAAACCTGTCGCTCGCGATAGGGTTGAGATACTAATATGGGAGCGTGGTGCTGGATGGACACTGGCCTCAGGAAGCAGTTCATGTGCTGTGGCTTCAGCATGTGTTAAAAACGACTATACAGATGGAGATGTCACCGTATCCATGCCGGGCGGAGAGTTAGATATAAATATAAGAAAAGATTGGTCTATTAAAATGAGGGGAGCTGTTGAAGAGGTAGCCGTAGGCAATCTAAGTTCTGATATACTTAGTCGTATAGAAGAAATAAGTGGCAAGTAACAGACTATGAAAAAGTTCTTAATATCTGCGAATACCATACTGCCTATTTCACAAGATCCCTTAAATAACCATGCAATACTTATTGAAGATGGAAAGATTCAAGATATCGGACCAGTTTCAACTCTTAGAATAAATCACAAAGGCATAGAAGAAATAAGTCTTAGCGAGGGCATACTATTGCCTGGTTTCATAAACGCCCACACCCACCTAGAGCTTGGATGGATACAAAAAAGAATTGGTGGTTTCAAAGGTTTTACTCAGTGGCTCCAGCAGATAATAAGAGCCAAAAGGGAAGGAATTTCGGATCTGGATATAGAAGATTCTGTAGCGCAGGGTGTTCAATCTCAAATACAAAGCGGAGTCACTACAGTAGGTGAGATTTCATCCTATGGCGGCCTTGATATACCGATCCTAAAAAAGTCTGGTCTTAGAGTTGTGCTCTTCCGTGAAGCGGTTGATAGCAAAGAAGATATTATGGACTTTGATAAATTTGAGGAATCAGAGTTGTTTGAAGAGAGATTGTTTCCTCATGCGCCATATTCTTGTAATCCAAAACTACTTGAGAAAGCAATAAAGTCACACAAGAAAAACAAGATTCCTATGGGTATTCACCTAGCAGAGAGTGAAGATGAGATTGAGTTTGTTAATAGAAAAGCAAACAGTTTCGAAGATGAAATCTTTCCCTTAATTGATAAACAATCCTTTAAACGAAAAAAAGCATCTACTCCTTTTGGATATCTCAAAAATATGGGCTTCTTTGATAAGAACAAGGTCACTGCTATTCATATGGTCCAGGTAAATAAAGATGAAATTAATGATTTAGAGAAACTAAATATTGGAATTGTGCTCTGCCCTAGGAGCAATTTGTTTCTTCAGGTTGGAGTGCCTCCGCTAAAAGAGTATGCAGAGCTAAAAAGAGTGGGACTTGGTACAGACGGACTTTCAAGTAACTATAATCTCAACTTCTTTGAAGAGATCAGAGAGCTTCATCTGCTTTGGTCAAATGTGCTTGGAAAAGAGGCATCATATGAGACAATCTATGCAGCTACACTAGGAGGAGCAAGAGCACTATTCATGGAAGATAAAATCGGAAGCATTGAGATAGGAAAAGAAGCGGATCTGATATTCCTTTGCTCAAATAATAAAGCAAGAAACCCTTACTTGGAAGTTGTTTCTTCCACTTACAACAATTTAGATTTAGTTATGGTCAGAGGGAAAGTAATATATTCAAGTGATTCATTATCTTTAAAAAATTAAGATGTCTTCAAAAATAACTAAAGTTTTTGTCTACGGTACCCTTATCCAAGGTGAGACTCTATGCTACCACATGAGTGACTGTAACCTCCTTCAGACATTAGAGATTCCAGGCTCTCTATATGATACTAATATGGGCTATCCTGCAGCAATGTTTGATCATAACACTGAAAGCAGAGTTTTGGGTGAACTTTATTTGATGCAACGGCCAGATAGCAAAGTAAGAGAGCTTGATGAGCTCGAAATGACTCAGTCCGCTCAGTATAACAGAGTGATTCTCAATCATGGTGGAGTTGATTTCTTCGCATACGAAGCAGGAGCAAATTTGAAACAGTACTGTAGGCCTATGCACCAGATAGAAACAGGAAATTGGAGGACATACTTGTCTCAGTGTTTCAGCAACCCTGTTGGTTTCGCTATAGCATTCGAAGATCGTCAGAAATATCTTTACAGAGAACCTGTCTCTGCAGATGCAGATGGATCTATCCATATAAAAGGCCAAGTCCCAATATTAGTAAGTGCTCCGCACGCCTCGGTTCATGAAAGGATGCACAAACACAAGAGGCAAGAATTTTACACAGGGGCAACCTCTGTGATGCTTCATTCCCTAACCGGTTGTCACACTTTGTATACAAACAGGGTCTTGGAATTCGATCCAAACTACTATGACGATTCTTCTTATAAGACTAAGATTGCTCAGATAGCAAAAGAAAATAATATTAGATTTTTAATCGACTTGCATGGTACAGGACCTGAAAAAGATCATGACTGCTATCCTGGTACAGGTTTCGATAATGAGTTCTTACTAGATAATCTTGTTTGCTTGAATGCATTGGAGACTTGTGCAGAGCTAAATCAAGTATCTTTAGGCGGATTAGATATATTTCCTGCCGCTAAGCAGATGACTGTTACTAAATATGCAGCAAGAGCGCTCGGAGTTCCTGCCATGCAGCTCGAAATAAATCGTAAACTCCGAGAGCCCGATAAAAATCCTGAAGACTTTATTAAGTTGATTAAGTTCCTCCGAGATTTTATTGACAGACTATACTATTTGGTCAGCTAACACTTGGGCTATGTGTTTAGCATATCTTCCTGAGAAGTCTTCAATTTGGTGTTGGCACGAAACACCAGAAACTGCAATTATTGTATCAGCTGGTGTTTCCCTAAGGACTGGCAATAATCTATCTTCAGCTATTGTTCTGGATATATCATAGTGCTCACTTTCATATCCAAAGCTACCCGCCATCCCACAGCAACCTGCTTCGCTTTCAGAAACGTTACAACCCGCAAGTGACAATATTTGCAGCGCTGATTTGTTTCCAATTAGAGATCTTTGGTGGCAATGTTCATGTAATAAGACTGATGGTCCAGTTTTTTTCCAAGTAATATTGAGCTCATTAGATTCATATAATTTAAGAAGAAATTCGTCTAACATGAATGATTTTTCTGATAAAATGATAGCGTCTTTATTATTTGGTAAGAGGTCTAAGTACTCATCTCTGAAGGTTAAAATACAACTTGGCTCAGTACCCACAATCGGAATGCCTTCGTTTGCATAGGGGGCCAGAAGCGATACGTTCTTTGAGGCTCTTTCCCTTGCTGGTTCTATCATTCCTTTGCTTAGCATCGGCCGTCCACAACATACTCTATTTTCAACTAAAATTACTTCAAATCTCGCTTCCTCAAGTAATTTTACAGCCGCCTGTCCAATTTCTGGCTGGTAGTAAGTTGCCCAAGTATCATGGAAGTATATAACTTTATCATTTGCATTGTTATGTATGGGTTGCTTTCTATTATTAAACCACTTTATGAAGTTTTCTTCTTGTAGTTTTGGTAACGATCTTTGGTTATGTATACCTATTTTTGCGAGTATTTTCTTTGAAAAACTGCTGTTAATTATAGAATTTGAAATATCCGCAAAATTTGATGTATATCTAGCTGTCTCATGTATATATCCAAACATTCGATCACGTATAGAATATCCATTTTTACCATGGTAATGAGCTAAAAATTCAAGCTTCATTTTGGCTGCATCAACACCTGATGGACACTCGCTTTTACAAGCCTTACAAGACAAGCAAAGATCAAATACATCGTACATCTCTGGACTGGTAATACCCTCTGCTTGTAGCTTCCCTGAGACGACTGACCTAAGCACATTGGCGCGGGCACGAGTTGTATCAATCTCGTCTCTTGTTGCCATATAGGATGGGCACATAATTCCCTCATCAAGCTTACGGCATACTCCTTGCCCACTGCACATTTCAACAGCACCAGTAAATCCATTGTCAGATGACCAGTCTAAATATGTTTTCACACTCTGAGGCTGATAAGACTTTCCAAAACGAAGATCTTCTTCAGTAGAAGGACCGTCCACCACTTTGCCAGGGTTAAAAATATTTTCAGGATCAAATATGGATTTGAACTCTTTCATTGCTCCATATAAATTATCTCCGAACAGTTTCTTGTTAAGATAGCTTCTCTGTAATCCATCCCCATGTTCACCACTCATTACTCCGCCATATTTTAGTGCGAGTTTAAATGCTTCATCTGTAAGTTCGTTCATTAAAGTAATTCCAGATGAAGTCTTTAAATTAACTAGTGGTCTTATATGTAAACATCCCGCACTTGCGTGACCATAGAAACCGGCATTGGTTCCAATAGCTTTTATTAAATTTGTAATATCACTTGTGTAGTCTGCAAGCTGATCTACTGGTACAGAAACATCTTCTATGCAAGGAATAGGTTTGTGTTCATCCCTTTTGCTCATAAGCAGTCCTAGTCCTGCTCTCCTAACTCCCCATACGTTTGTCTGTGACTCAGGGGTGAGGGCATAACTTACATCGCAGTCGATAGTTTTTGATTTTAGGTGAGACTCAAGATTGCGTGCCTTTTTCTGCACTTTGTTTTCTGTTTCTCCATAGAACTCTACAACTAGCAGAGCCTCAGCGCCTCCATCAATAAAAGTAAGTAGCTTAGAATAAGATGGATGCGATCTGGTGAGATCAACTAAGTATTTATCTATCAGTTCAATTGCCGATGGAGATTCCTCTAAAATTATTGGGACTGCCTCCATAGCACTCACTATAGTTTTGAACTGAAGAACCACAAGTCCTGCGAGGGCAGGTCTTTCGACTAAATTTAAAGTGAATTCTGTAGCAAGTCCTAACGTGCCCTCAGATCCTGCCAAAAGTTTTGCAGGATTCAGTTTTTTCTCTAGAAAGTAATTTAAGCTGTATCCTGATGCCCGTCGCCAATGTTTCGGAAAATCATTTTTAATTAGATCAAAGTATTTTTCTTTGAATCTATTTAGTTTCTCAGAGACTTTATTTGTGCCAGTCTTATTTAGTTCAGCTGGTTCTCCATTTTGCAGATATAGTTTGCATCCATCTACATTATCCCCCGCCATTCCATATAAGATAGAATGCGCCCCTGTTGCATTATTGCCTACCACTCCTCCAATTGTTGCTATTTTTGCTGATGAAGGATCAGGCCCAAACATCAGCCCGTATTTTAGTAACTCCCTGTTTAGCTGTTCAAGAAACATTCCCGATTGTACAGATACTGTTTTGTCCTCTTTGTCTACTTCCAGTACTTTATTCAAGTACTTAGATAAGTCTACAACTAATGCATTCCCAACAGCTTGTCCTGCTAGGCTAGAACCGCTTCCTCTGGGAAGTATTGCCACCCCATATTTTGAGGCAATCTCAAGTGTATTAGATATATCTTCTTCATTTTTTGGTACAACAACTCCAACAGGATCGATTTGATAATTGCTAGCATCTGTACTGTAGAGAGTTCTTGTGACTAGATCAAAATTCACATTACCGCTTAATTTGATTTTAAGCGCTGCTTCAAGTTCTGAATGTATGGAGTCTTTGTGAGAATTGGCCATTTACGCTTTTATTATAACTTGCGATGTGCTTATGAAGAAAAGTTGGGTATCCTATCGTTCTTTCCAAGGTCAATAGATATACTCAGGAATAGAGATGAAATTTGTTATTGTTCCAGTTAAGGATTTATCCAAAGCCAAAGAGAGGCTTTCCTCTGTTTTGCCACAAACAGATAGGACTGCCCTTGCCTATGCTATGCTCGAGGATGTTCTTATAGCGCTTAAAGGATCAAATGCTGATCGCAAGTTTATTGTTACTCTTGATACTAAAGCAATTGAGATAGCAAAGGGGCTAGGAATAGAAGTAATAGAAGAAACTGAGCAAAAAGGAGAGAGTGCATCAGTAGATTATGCATCAGATATATGTAAAGAGATGGGCGCTTCATCAGTATTAGTTATTCCAGGTGATGCTCCGCTTATTACTTCTTCAGATATAGACTTCGTATTGGGGAAAGAAATGGAGGAAACCCCTTCTATAGTATTCGTTCCAGCAAGAGATGACTACGGTACTAATGCAATATTGAGAAAGCCTCCGGATGCAATTCGATCTATGTTTGGAGACGACAGTTTTAATAAGCATAAGGCTGCAGCTGACGAAAAAAATATTCCCTATGAAAGCTATGAGAATCATAGAATTGGGCTAGATATAGACGACCCTGATGATTTAAAAGAACTTATGTCTGAGAGAACTAATACCAAAGCCCATGATCAGCTTATGAAGTTAAATATTGTAGAAAAAATTAGACAGTTAGGCTAACTCAATAATCTAGATTTATGACCATCAGTTTTAATTCAGTCATATCCTCAATTGCATAGCGGATACCTTCTCTTCCAACCCCTGAGTCTTTGATGCCTCCATATGGCATGTTCTCTACCCTAAAGCTAGGACAGTCATTAATTACCACACTACCGGTTTCAATCGCATCATAAGCTTTAAACGCTTTCTTCATATCTTTTGTAAATACTCCAGCTTGCAGGCCATAGCGTGTATTGTTTACTTGCTCAAGCGCCTGATCAAAATCTTTATAAGGTTCAATTTGTACTACTGGACCAAACACCTCGCTGCAAGATACATTTGAGTCAGGGGTAACGTTTGTTAGAACAGTTGGTTCAATTAATTTTCCTTCCCTTGCTCCACCAGTTAAGAGTTTGGCACCTTTGTCGATTGCCTCATCAATCCATTTCATAATTCTCTCGGCAGAGTGGTCATCTATTACCGGTCCAAGATCGGTGTCCTCGTCCATTGGATCACCAAGTTTTAGTTTCTTTGTTTCTTCAATGTATTTATCTAAAAATTTATCAAATATTTTTTCGTGAACGTACATTCTTTGTACTGATATACAACTTTGCCCGGCCTGATAAAATGCTCCCCATGCATTTCTTGAGGCTGCAAAGTCAAAATTTGGCGGGTCTTCATCTATTATCACAGCTGCATTCCCGCCAAGTTCAAGCGTCACTTTTTTCTTTCTATATTTGCTCATCAAGTCCCAGCCAACTAAATCGCTTCCCGTGAAGGAGATTTTTTTAATCCGAGGGTCATCAAGCACAGGTTCAATAGCTCCTCCTGGTAGAGGCAATATATTGAGTGTGCCTTCTGGAAGGCCTGCTTCCATAGCTACCTCTGCAAGCATTAAGGCAGAGATAGGTGTTTGCGAGGCAGGTTTAAGTATTAGTGCATTAGTTGATGCTATTGCAGGTGCTACTTTGTGAGCTACAAGGTTTAAAGGGAAGTTAAATGGCGAGATACCCATGACTACTCCAAGTGGAAATCGTTTTGCTATTCCAGACCTATTCTCACTCCCTGGAATAATATCTAGTGGTAAAACCTCGCCTCCAGAGAACCTATTTGCTTCCTCTGCTGCAACGGAGAATGATGTCTTAGCCCTCTCAACCTCAAGCCTTGCTGTTTTAAGGGGTTTGCCTCCTTCTTTGACAAGCATCTGAGCGAATTCCGCTTTTCTAGCGTCTATTCCATCCACTATTTTTCTTAAAATAGCACTTCTTTCATAGCTTGGGCTATTTTTAAACTTTTTAGCAGCTATCTCAGCACTGTCAATAGACTCAATGGCTTTATCAATATAGGGGACATTTATTACGCCAACAACCTCATTATTGAAAGGGTTTATAATTTCCTTTTTCCTCTCGCTCTTAAGCCATTTCCCATTTACTAGGTAGCCATATTCTTTAGACATTTATCCCTCTAAGATATCTAATCTAGGTTTCTCAGTAATAATTCCTTTCTCATATGCTTTGTTGAATAGTAATTCTAAAGCTGCTTTTCCCTTCTCACCTAGTTCAACTGTATACTCGTTTACATACATAAGAACAAATTTCTCTCCAACATCGAGTTTCATGCCCCGTCCCCATTCCATTGCATAATCAAGCGCCTCATCTTTGTGAGAAAGTGCATATTCTATACTTCCCTTATGAACTCTGTGTGCTTCTCTTTGATATATTTCATCTATGTCACGTCTTACAACATTAAGTCCAAGAGGTAGTGGTAGGGAAGTTTCCTGTGCCCACAGCTCGCCTATATCAAAAAGCATATGAAGGCCCGCATGTTTGTATGTGAGCTGCCCCTCGTGAATTAGAAGTCCTGTTTCTATTTCACCCGACTCCACTGCAGGCATAACCTCATCAAAGGGCATTTCAACTGGTATAAAGCCGTCAGAATAGATGCATAGCTGAAGATAGGCAGAAGTTAGCATCCCGGGAACCCCAATCCGCTTTCCTTCAAGACTATCTATTGGTTCTTTACATACCACTATAGGACCGTATCCCTCACCCATACTGGCTCCACAAGACATAATCCTATAATCATCTTGCACTTTAAGATATCCATGTGCTGAGATTGCTGTTACCTCAAGTTCTTTGTTAAGAGCGCGTTTATTGAGAGATTGTATATCTTCTACTACCTGAATAAAGTCAACTATATCTGAAGTAACTTTTTGTTTATCTATGCCATAGAACATAAATGCATCATCCGCATCGGGGCTGTGTCCAAGTTTCATCTGAATCTTCTCAGTCATAAAAAAATCTCCTTAATTTCTACTTCTAATAGAAATTTAAATCTGTTATTTTGTCAGCTTCGCCTATTTCATCGAGAAGCTCGCTATATTTAACAATACCTTTGATTTCTTCTTCGCCAAGATCGTATTTAATTCGATCTGTTAAATATTTATAGCAAATATCATAATCAATTCCCAGTTTTTGAGACTCAATATCAGCTATTTTATCTACGATCTTGATTCCGTAGTACTTAGATTCTGAGAGAGCATCTAGATTTCTATCTATTATAATATCTCTGTGACCTGCAAATACGGCATAAACAAATGGAAGGTTAGTTTCATTTGTCCATATCTCACCCAAATCATAGATCTTATACTGACCGCTCAAGTTGTAGTATTCTTTAAGGCCTGAGTCCCCAATAAGCATAGCACCATCAACACTATCCAACATGTCCTTACTATCAACGTCTTTGGGAACATATTCAGGACTGGTACCATAAAATATTTCAAGAACAATTCTTAGGAGTGCTGTTGAGCTTTGGGAGCGTTTGTCTACCGCAATACTTGTAAGATCGTTAATATCTTGCTTTGCTACTAAGATAACACTGTCTACTTTTCCTATAGATGAAATTGAGATTTCTGGTACCACGTTGTAATTCTTTCTTTTAAGAAGTTCAGCAACAGGTATTAAACCTATATCTATATCTTTGTTATGAAGTTTGAGAGACAATTCGGAAGGGGGAGTTTGAATAAGATCAAACTCGTGGTCGATCAAATTATTCTCAATTGCATATGTTAGAGGTTGTGCGTTTAAAAATGATACCGAACCCAGTTTTATCAATGGTTTCACCAAAAATTCTATATGACTCAGTTTTTGAACGGATATAGGTTACCTGAAATTAACCTACTTAAAATGTGTCTATATCACCTTCCCATCGGCTGGGTAAAAATATCTTCTCATATAGGCTAATAGCATATGAATCAGTCATTGATGCTATGAAATCACATATAGTTCTCTCTATTGTCTCACCATCTCTTTGAGGCTTGTCATAGAGTTTTCTAAACTCATCCTGGTGTTCACAAAAATAGTAGTAAAGCGCTTTTACAAGTCTTTTCGCTTTATCAAAGTTGTTCTTTATATTTTCATTCATATAGACGGTATTAAAGAGATAACTCCTTAGCTCCATCATAGCTTCTTCTATTTCTTTACTCACCACAACTTTATTCTCGCCCAAATTGAGGGTCTCAAATATTATGTCGCTTACCATTCTGTTAATTCTCTCTGAATTACCAGCCCCCAAAGTATCTATACAATTTTTTGGTATGTCCTTTATGGATATGATCCCTGATCTAATTGCATCATCGACATCGTGATTCGCATAGGCCACAAGATCTGAAATTCTTACAACCTGACCTTCCATTGTTTCTGGTCTGTACTTTGGATTATCTATTGGACCCATGCCTTTTGAGTGTTTAGAGATACCATCTCTAACCTCATATGTCAGGTTTAAGCCTTCTCCTCCTTTCTCAAGCACATCTACCATGCGAAGACTTTGTATAACATGCTTAAAACCTCCAGGTACGACATCGTTTAGTGCAGCTTCACCTGCGTGACCAAATGGGGTGTGCCCAAGATCATGTCCAAGAGCTATAGCTTCTGTAAGGTCCTCATTTAGCCTTAGTGCTTTCGAGATAGTTCTTGCTATCTGTGCAACCTCAATTACATGAGTAAGTCTTGTTCTATAATGATCATCTGACGGAGATAGAAAGACTTGGGTTTTATGCTTCATACGTCTAAATGATTTTGAATGTATTATTCTGTCGCGGTCTCTTTGGAAGTCGGTTCGGATATCACAATTTTTCTCAGGTAGCTTACGCCCCTTTGTCTCAGCACTTAGTTGTGCCATAGGAGATAAAGTCTCTCTTTCGATTTGTTCTAACTGCACTCTTATTGTCAATTTTTTTGAATCCATTTAATTTCGAATTAAAGTCTTACAGATATGCCGTCGGCTTTCATGAAATCCTTAGCCTCTTTGATAGTATATTCGCCGTAGTGGAAGATCGAAGCAACTAGTACTGCATCTGCTTCACCAAGTTTTACTCCATCTGATAGGTGCTCTAAAGTGCCTGCCCCCCCCGAGGCAATAATTGGTATTCTTAAGTTGCGTGAAATAGTTCTAGTTAGAGGTAAATCGTACCCCGATTTTGTTCCATCTTTGTCCATGCTAGTAAGAAGAATCTCTCCGGCTCCAAAATCTTCCATTTTTTCCGCCCACTCAACAGCATCAATTCCTGTTCCATTTCTACCGCCATGAGTAAAAACCTCCCATTTATCTTCCCCTGAGCTCCTGGCATCAATAGCAACCACTATGCACTGGCTACCAAACTTATCGGCCGCTTCTCTAACAAAATCAGGGTTATGCACTGCTGCTGTATTGATTGAAACCTTATCTGCACCAGCTAAAAGCATTTGTCTTACATCATCTAATGTTCTAACTCCACCGCCAACAGTCAATGGAACAAACACTTCGCTCGCTGTACGCTCTACAACATCTAGCATGGTCTTTCTTTCTTCGTTTGATGCGGTTATGTCTAGGAAACAAACTTCATCAGCACCCTCATCACTGTACTTCTTTGCGATTTCAACCGGGTCCCCGGCATCACGCAAATTGACGAAATTTACTCCTTTTACAACTCTTCCATCCTTAACATCCAAACATGGGATTATTCTTTTAGATAGCATTTCAGGAATACCTCTCGATTGCTTCTTCTAAGTTGATATTGCCGGTATAAATTGATTTTCCAAGTATCGCTCCGTATAACCCTAAATGTTCAATTTTTGAGAGCTTCTCTAGATCTTCCATTGATGCTATCCCGCCAGAAGCGATTACTGGTATTGGAGATTCTTCTAGGAATTTTCGAGCCCCATCGATGTTAATTCCTTCCATTGTCCCATCGCGGTCAATGTTCGTATTTAATACTACAGAGACACCCGCATCTTTTAAATTCTCAAGGACTTCTTGAGTGTCCTGGTCTATAACTTCAGTCCATCCCTTAACAGCTATTTTGCCGTTTTTAGTATCCACCCCAACTGCAATCTCCTCTGGAAACTCTTGGCAAGCACTCAGTAAAAATTCTTCGTCATTAAAAGCTGCGGTTCCAAGAATGATTCTTTTTACTCCAATGTCCACATATTCTCTGACGGTATCAATATTTCTTATGCCGCCCCCAAGCTGTACAGGACAAGATACAGAATCTACAATGGACTCTATTACTTTAAGATTTATCGGTTTTCCCGAGAAAGCGCCATCCAGATCTACAACGTGTATCCACTTTGCTCCGGCTTCCTCCCATTTCTGCGCTATTTCAGAGGGGTGATCAGAAAAAACCGTTACCTGATCTTCCTCACCTTTGAAAAGCCTTACACATTTTCCATCTTTGAGATCTATTGCAGGGATAATAATCATCTGTTCTCCAGTAGAAATCTGCCAAACCTCTTGGCTGCAACTCGAGCACCTTCTTTGGCAAGCTCATCAGCTGTAACCCATTTGCCGCCCCTTTTTACAAATTTCTTTATTTCAAAAAGGTTATCAAATAGTGGTTGTTGAGTCTCCGTGTAGTAAGTTTCCCATATCGTTCGTGCATCTTTTGTGCTCAGAAGTTCAACACTAAATGCTACTGTGGAGGGTGCTTCGACACCCCACTCAGAACCGCTTCGGTCAGAATACTGTGAAATAGTACCTACCATTACAGAGTCTGCACCAAGAACACGTCCAACATCTATAGCAATATCTTTATAATAAATTTTGGGTTTTCCATCTCTTAGTTTGTTATATTCAGTGTCCGACTTTTTAAAAGGCAATATCTCAACATCCGTCACATAGTCTACTTCTAAAACGAGAGCATCATATAAAGAAAGCGTAAGATATCTCTCGATTTGCTCAAGTGAATCATCGGACTGTTCATAAGATAAGGAACTCTTAGAGCTAAAAGGTATCAATGCCATTTTGCCTACTATCTCTTTTAGTGAAGATTGAGCGAGTGTGTCTGAGGTGCTTGCTAAAAATAAAGATAGAATAAACAGGCATGTAAGCCCTTTGCGACAAAGGAATTTCATTTGTGTATAAATATACTGGATTATCAGCTTTGAGAAAGCGNNTTGTTAAATCTGAACCATTTAAATATTCCTGGGATGATTTAGTTGAAGACGGCTGGACCTATTGGGACGGTGTTAGGAACTACCAGGCGCGAAATAACTTAAAAGCTATGAAAAGAGGTGATCTAGTGCTCTATTATCATAGCAACGAAGGTAAAGAAGTGGTTGGTGTTGCTAAAGTTACCGAGGAATTCTATCAGGACCCAACTACAGATGATGACAGGTGGGTTGTGGTGGATGTAGAACCTGTAGAAAAACTAAATAATCCTGTGACTCTTGCTGATATAAAGCAAAACAACCACCTTGAGGATATCCCTCTTGTAACCCAAAGTAGACTCTCTGTAATGCCTGTTACAAAGAAACATTTCGACACCATAATTAAGATGGGCAAGTAAGTTTTCTTCAAATTGCTGATATCGTTCATCTCTAGTTAATCCACAGTTCGTGCTTATATTATATATATGGACAGAATTTCTTCTCAAAAATCTAAGGAAAGTCATCAAGATATATATGCTCAAGACCGCTTCGAGATGGTCGAGAATCAGATTATCTCAAGGGGAATTCAGAACCCAACTGTCATAAATGCGATGATAAATGTAAAAAGGCATATATTTGTTCCTGAGAAGTATCTAGATTCAGCATATAATGATAATCCTATTCCAATAAAGTCAGGGCAGACGGTATCCCAGCCGTATATGGTTGCTCTAATGACAGAGCTTGTGGATCCTAAGAGTGGAAAGAAGGTTTTAGAGATAGGTACGGGTTCTGGATACCAAACTGCGGTGCTTGCAGATTCTGGCTGTAATGTTTATACGATTGAGGTAGTTGAGGGTCTTGCTTTAAAAGCTCGTAAATTGTTAGAGAAGCTAGGATACTTCAATATTAAATTCAAAATAGGTGATGGATATAAAGGATGGCAAGAAAACGCGCCTTATGATGCCATAATAGTAACCGCTGCTCCAATAGTTATTCCAGATATTCTGATTGATCAGCTCTCTTTGGGTGGCAGATTGATAATACCTTCAGGCAAAACAACTCAAGATCTTCTTTTGTTGCAGAAAACTGCAGACGGTATTGAAAGAAAACGAATTACATCCGTTCGCTTTGTCCCAATGACCAAATCGTAAAACAATAAGTGAGCTTTGATATAGACAGCATATAGTCTATAATTACAAGCTATTATTTTATTGGTTCTATATCCCCATGAACAATCAAATTCTAATCAATGTAACTTTTAACGAAACTAGAGTTGCTATTATGGAAAACGACTCGGTTGCCGAGCTATATATAGAAAGAAAGTCCACTCCACGTATCGTAGGAAATATATATAAGGGCAAAGTAGGAAAAGTTGTGCCTGGAATGCAAGCGGCATTCATAGATATTGGTATGGATAAATCAGGATTTATTTCTGTTGAGGATGTTCAGGAAGAAACTCTATATGAGTATTTCTTAGATAATGTTGGAGAAGAGGCAGTTCAGGATTTTAGTAATCAGCACAACAATTTGATACAGGACATTTTAAGAGAAGGTCAGCATTTATTGGTTCAGGTTCTTAAAGAATCTGTTGGAGGCAAGGGAGCAAAGCTTTCCTCATACGTTGCTATTCCTGGAAAATATCTAGTCTTAATGGGGACTATAGATATAGTTGGTATTTCACGCAAAATTGAGGATCAAGAAGAAAGAAATAGGCTAACTGAGCTGGTTAACAAGATTAAGCCAGAAGGCATAGGTTTAATAGCAAGAACTGCTAGTGCAAATATCACAGAGCAAGAGCTTGAACACGATTTAAAAGAGCTACTATCTATATGGGAAGGGGTTAAGAAGTCCAATGAAGAGAAACAAGGCCCTTCTTTGCTCTATGAAGAACCGAGGTTATATATAAAAGCGGTCAGAGACTTCATTTCAAGTGATATTAACAAGGTCATAATAGACTCAGAAGAAGCGTATCATGAAATAAAAAATTACCTAGAACTAAACTTCCCTGATTCCCTCTTAAATTTGGAGCTATATGAAGACTCAGAACCCTTGTTTGCTAAGTTTGGAATCGAAAATGATATAAGGAAAGTATTTAAGAAAAAAGTATGGCTCAAGTCAGGCGGTCATATAATCATTGAAGAAGCTGAGGGTCTTACCGTCGTAGATGTAAATACAGGCAGATATCAAAGCGGAAAAAACCAAGAAGAAACGATATATACTCTCAATGTTGAAGCTGCTCTTGAGATAGTGAGACAAATTAGACTTAGGAACCTAGTTGGGATAATCGTAATAGACTTTATTGATATTAAAAATCGACAGTTAAGGGATGCTTTGTTTGAGAACTTTGTTGAAGCGCTAAAGCAGGATAGAGCCAGATCTGTTGTCCACGAGATGTCATCATTCGGAGTAATTCAGATGACAAGACAGCGTCTTAGGGAAAGTATTCTAAAAGAGCTTGCAGAGCCTTGTTTTTATTGCGAAGGTATTGGTTATTTGAAGTCCTTAAGTACTATCTCATATGAGATAGTAAGGGACATTAAGAAAAGAATCGATAAGGCTTTAAATAAAAAGATTGTCGTTGTTGCAAATCAAGCTGTCATCGATAACCTTCGGGAATCAGAGCAGGATAACCTTAGTAAGATTGAAGAAAAATATTCTCTACAAATTGAGTGCCGAGCTTCTGATGGGAAAATAGAAAAATATAAAATTATAATTGAGTAGATTGATATTTTTAACAAATTATCATAGGAGTATGTGTTATGGACAAGGGGATATTGCAAAATCTATATCACGTTGCTATTGCAGTTAACAATATTGCTGATGTGGAGAGGGCTTATACAACTGCACTAGGGCTCAGCGTAGAACATAGGGAGGCTGTAGAGGACCAAAAAGTTAATACATCTATGCTTGTTCCAAAAGATGGTGGCACGGCAATAGAGCTTCTTGAGCCAATGAGCGAGGACTCCCCTATCTCAAAATTTTTAGAAAAACGAGGGGAAGGAGTTCATCACATATGTTATAAAGTTGATGATATCGAGGCTGTACTTGCTAAATTAAAAGAACAGGGCGTCAGGTTAATAGATGAGACACCTAGGCCTGGAGCATATAATTCAAGAGTTGCGTTTATTCATCCCAAAGCTATGAACGGAGTTTTGGTTGAGCTTGCAGAACTAAATGATTAGTTTGGTCTTTTAGAGTTAGAAGATAAAGTAAGCAACAGTAGCAATTATCAGAGCACAGACAAGATTTAACTTAAATCCAGTTCTTATCATTTCTCTAAGTTCTATCTTTTCAGTTCCAAATACAAGCGCGTTAGGTGGTGTTGCAATCGGCAGCATAAATGCACATGATGAGGCAACACCAACAGTTATTGCAAGTTGATAAGGTGGGTCATGACCAATTTCCTGTCCTAATGCAAGAAAAATGGGCACGAGTATTGCAGCGCTTGCGGTGTTGCTTGCCACCTCGGTAAGAAATATCATGAGAGTAACAGAGCCGAGAATCAATACAAATGGCCCATAAGTGTGAAGATGTGTCTCTACTAGTCTAGCTAGATATGCACTTGCCCCAGTTTCAGATAGTATCCCACTCAAAGCAAGTCCTCCTCCAAAGAGAAGCAAGACACCCCAGTCAGCAAAGTTTTCAATCTCTTTCCATCTTGTGGTTCTGAATAGAATAAGAAGCACTATAGCAAATATGGCCACTATAGATGCTAATCCCTGCTCAATACCCAAGAGGTCAGTAAGCGGCTCGCTTAAGAGCCATAAGATTACTGTAAGTGCGAATATCNNATATCCCTAATACATAGTAGCTCTTTTTGTCATTAAATATGTCCTTTGAATGGATTGAATAAATTGCTGCAATATCCGGAAATGTAGGACGCAGCATAACATATAGAACTATAATCATTACTGGCAATAATATGAGCATAAAAGGAATTCCGAATTTAAGCCAGTCGGTAAAACTTAATCCAAGATTTGCTGCAGTAATTGCGTTTGGAGGGCTGCCAATTATTGTGCCAATACCTCCAATGTTTGCAGAATAAGCTACACCTAAGAGAATAAAAACTTCAGTAGCATGATTTCTTTCTTCAAGCTTTGAGATAAGCCCAAGAGCCAGAGGCAGCATGATTGCTGTTGTGGCAGTGTTGCTTATCCACATGCTGATAATTGCAGTAGCTATAAAAAGACTAAGGATTGATATTATAATCCTCGTGCCGGCAGCTTTCATAATGTAACCTGCAAATAACTCATCAAGTCTATACTTATGTAATGCTGCTGCTAGACCAAACCCACCAAGGAATAGAAAGATTATAGGATGGGCGAAGTAGCTTAGAGCCTGCTTAACCTCAAATATCCCAGTCATTACTGCAATAATTGGCACAAGCAGAGCTGTTGCTGTTATAGGCAGTGATTCAGTAATCCATAGAGTCGAAATAAAAAATAGTATTGCGAGCCCTTTCAGCACATTCTTATCTCCCGGTAAAAATTTATATAAAGCTATCGAGATAATAGTGGCAACTAAGATGATAAGATTCTTTTTCATATTATAAATTATAGTTAAATTCGAATTAACGAATTTTCTCAATCGTCCAAAGCCTTTTTTTTGTCCATCTTCCCCAGTTGGGTACGTGAAACAAATATTTCCCTCTTAGTTTTTCACCTTTGACTTCAATAATAATTTTGATATTTTTAAAAGTTTCAACCTCGTAGGATCCCATATCCCATTTCTCTATTTTCCCTGCTCCATAGCAATCCTCAAGCTCTTTTTCTGAGTCAATTTCATTTATTGAATTGTTACTAAGTTCATTTTGAATCGCTAGTTTTTTTTCTTTTTTATTTGAAGGAATACAGT